>ERZ773005.45-NODE-45-length-121705-cov-13.585549_pt1 | contig 121705 bp, 111 predicted proteins | sample MGYA00580666_ERZ773005 | MGnify/ENA primary metagenome ERZ773005 (study PRJEB29015, sample SAMEA2737999) | human oral metagenome | biome: human oral; feature: human-associated habitat; material: dental | place: China | collected 2061 ...
AGGCATGGGTTATCTGCCATATTCTTTCCCAAGAGCTTGGTCTGGGAGATGCTGATGGCTTTGTCTTTAACATGTCCGTTGGTTATGACCTTGAAGGAATTAAAACTCCTAAGGTAGATAAATATATAAATGACATGAAGGATGCCTCTGAGACTCCTGTATTTAAGGAGGCAATTGCGTGGGCAAAAGCTAATCTTGGCCGTTTCCACAATGTTGACGAGGCATTTATTGATTCCATTCCTTCTCGTATTTCAGACTCTATTACGGAGTCAACTCTGCATGGTTGTCCTCCAGATGAGATTGAGCGAATTGCTTCCTATCTTATTACCGAGAAGCACCTTAATACCTTTATTAAGTGCAATCCAACACTTTTGGGATATGAGTATGCACGTAAAACGTTGGATTCTTTAGGATTTGACTACATTGCCTTTGATGATCATCACTTCCTGGAAGATTTACAGTGGGTTGACGCAGTTCCTATGCTTGAGCGTCTTATGAAACTGTGTGCAGAAAAGGGTGTTGAGTTTGGTGTCAAACTTACCAATACCTTCCCAGTAGATGTTACTCGTGGCGAGTTGCCAAGTGAAGAAATGTATATGTCTGGTCGTTCTCTTTGGACCTTGTCGCTTTCACTTGCTAAGCGTCTTTCTGAGCAGTTTGATGGCAAACTACGTATTTCGTACTCTGGCGGCGCAGACTACAACAATATTAAAGATCTTGTTGATACAGGTATTTGGCCTGTTACTATGGCAACTACCATTTTGAAGCCTGGTGGCTATGAGCGCATGACGCAGATTGCTGGACTCTTTGTAGATGAAAATACGGAAGCATTTTCTGGCGTTGATGTGGCAAAGGTATCTGCCTTGCTTGAAAGCTCGCTCAAAAATGCACGTTATCACAAAGAAATTAAGCCACAGCCTGACCGCCATGTGCGCGGAGCACTTCCGCTGACTGACTGCTTTATTGCGCCATGTCGTGATTCTTGTCCAATTCATCAGGACATTCCAGGATATCTTAAGGCAGTAGATGAAGGCCGTTATGCTGACGCCTTACACATCATTCTTGAGCGCAATGCACTTCCTTTTATTACTGGTACTATTTGTCCTCACACCTGCACCAATTCTTGTATGCGCAATTACGTTGATGAGCATGTTCATATTCGTAGCTGCAAACTTACCGCCGCAGAGAACGGCCTTATGGAAGTCCTTCCAACGCTTGCCTCTCGCGGTGTAGTTAAGGATAAGAAGGTTGCTATTATCGGCGGTGGCCCCGCTGGTCTTTCGGCTGCTTCTTTCTTATCACGCGCAGGTATTGAAGTAGTTGTCTTTGAGCGCACCAATAAGCTTGGTGGTATTGTTCGTCACGTTATTCCTGGTTTCCGTATTTCTGAGGAAGCTATCGATAATGATGTCAAGCTGTGCCAGGCATATGGTGCAACCTTTAAGACAGGCGTTGAGGTTGCAGATGTAAATACTCTGCTTTCTGAGGGTTATACCGACGTTGTAGTAGCCATCGGTGCATGGGCTCCTGGTCGTAAGACCTTGAAGTCTGGTGAGGCTCTGGATGCCCTTGAGTTCCTTGAGGAGTTTAAGCGTGCGCCTGAGTCCGTTAACCTTGGCACTGACGTAGTTGTTATCGGTGCTGGTAATACTGCTATGGATGTTGCTCGTGCGGCAAAGCGTGTTGCTGGTGTACAAAATGTACGTCTGGTATATCGTCGTACCAAGCGCTATATGCCTGCTGACGAGGAAGAGCTCCAGATGGCCATTGATGACGGTGTGGAGTTCATGGAGCTTCTCGCCCCAGGAGATTTGGCTAATAATCAGCTTACCTGCGAGGTAATGAAACTTGGCGCTCCTGATGAGTCTGGTCGTCGTCGTCCCGAGGGTACGGGCGAGTTTGTGACGGTTCCTGCAACTGCTGTTATTACAGCAGTTGGTGAGCAGATTGAGTCTAATCTTTATACCACCTCTGGAATTACCCTTGACGAGAAGGGTCGTCCAGTTGTGGACAATAATCTTCAGACTTCTCTTGCGCACGTCTATGCAGTTGGTGATGGACGTCGTGGTCCAGCAACTGTTGTCAAAGGTATTGCAGACGCTATGACCGTAGCTGTTGCCATTGCAGACTTTAATTTCTCAGGCAAAGAACTTTCTAATCTTGAGGAAGATGTTGCTAAGATTTTTGGTAAGCGTGGACAGCTTTGCGGTGATACTGAGGCATGCGAACAATCGCGTTGTCTGTCTTGCCCTTCGGTATGTGAAGCATGCGTTGAGGTATGTCCGAACCGTGCTAATGTTGCTATTAAGGTTCCTGGTGTTCAACAGCAGCAGATTATTCACGTTGATGGTATGTGTAATGAGTGCGGTAACTGTGCCGTGTTCTGCCCATACTCTGAAGGTCGTCCTTACAAGGATAAGTTCACTGCATTCTGGAGTCGTGAAGACTTTGACAATTCTGAGAATGAAGGCTTCCTTCCAACTGAAGACGGTTTCTTAGTACGTCTTGATGGCAGTACAGCAATTTATAACGTTGATGATGAAGCTTGTGGTCTTCCAGAAAATATCCGCAAGATGATTGTCACGGTACGTGATTCGTACAGCTATCTTATAGGTGCGTAGTTTATAGCCGTATGACGGTTGGTAAAAGTTTTACCAACCGTCTACGCTAAAAAGAGAGAGGGGAGCAATCTAAAGCTATAGATTAAAGAGATAAAAATTATAGATTTGTAATGCATGACAAAAATGTTCAGTTAGCGGGTTTGGGGTACGACACACAACATTCTCCCAGACACGTAAGGAGTGAAAATGGCCGAAGAAGTAGAAGAGTATACCTTTACGGTAAACGGAGAAACAATTACTACTACAAAAAATAAATCGTTACTTCGTTTTCTTCGAGATGATTTACATCTTTTATCGGTAAAAGATGGTTGTTCTCAAGGCGCTTGTGGTACCTGTACGGTTGTTATTGATGGTGTTGCCACACGTGGCTGCATTATGAATACTAAGCGTGCACAGGGAAAAGTTATTGAAACAGTAGAAGGCCTTTCTCATGATGAGCAAGAAGCCTTTGTGTATGCTTTTGGTGCAGTTGGAGCAGTACAGTGTGGTTTTTGTATCCCTGGCATGGTAATGAGTGGCGCAGCTTTAATTCGTCGAAACCCTAATCCAACTGAAGCAGAAGTTAAAGAAGCAATTAAAAATAATATTTGTCGATGCACTGGATATAAGAAAATTATTGAAGGTATCTTAAAAGCCGCACGTATTCTTCGTGGAGAAGAGCAAATTGATCCAGACCTAGAGCGTGGCGATAATTACGGTGTTGGTTCAAAAGCATTCCGTGTTGATGTTCGTGCAAAGGTACTTGGATATGGTAAATATCCTGATGATGTAACCAATGTTGATTTCCCAGATATGGCATATGGTTCGTGCGTACGCTCTAAGTATCCTCGTGCACGTGTGGTAAAAATTGATACAACAGAGGCAGAGGCTCTACCAGGTGTTGTTGGAGTTTTGAAAGCTGAAGACGTACCTGTAAATAAAGTTGGCCATATTCAGCAGGATTGGGATGTATTTATCCCTGAAGGTTCAAATACACGTTATTTGGGCGATGCACTTTGCATGGTAGTCGCAGAGGATGAAGAGACTCTTGAAGCGGCCAAAAAACTTGTAAAAGTTGAGTATGAAGAGCTTCCTATTGTGCGTAATATTGAAGAGGCTGCTGCCGAAGGCGCTCCTCTTGTACATACAGAAGCAGAAAGTAATCTTTGCCAGAGCCGTCATATTACACGCGGTAATGTTCAGGATGCACTTAAAAATTCAGCCCACATTATCACTAAGCATTTCTCGACACCTTTTACTGAGCATGCATTCCTTGAGCCTGAATGCGCTGTTGCGTTCCCCTATAAAGATGGTGTAAAGATTCTTTCTACCGATCAAGGTGCCTACGACACTCGTAAAGAAGTTGCCCACATGTTTGGATGGGATGAAACTCCTGATAAGGTAGTTGTAGAAACCATGCTGGTAGGCGGCGGATTTGGTGGAAAAGAGGATGTAACTGTCCAGCATATTTCTGCATTAGCTGCTTACATTTTTAAGCGTACGGTTAAGTGTAAATTTACTCGTAACGAGTCACTTATCTTCCATCCAAAACGTCATGCTATGGAGGCAGATTTTACACTCGGCTGCGATGCTGAAGGTCACCTTACTGCTCTTGATTGCGATATTTATTTTGATACAGGAGCATATGCGTCACTTTGTGGACCAGTTCTTGAACGTGCTTGTACACATGCTGTTGGTCCGTATAAGTATCAAAATACTGATATTCGTGGTTATGGATACTACACTGATAATCCACCTGCTGGTGCATTCCGTGGCTTTGGAGTTTGCCAAACTGAGTTTGCTCTTGAGGAGCTTATGGATCTTCTCGCCGAGAAGGTTGGAATAAGTCCATGGGAGATGCGCTGGAGAAATGCAGTTGCTCCTGGAGATGTACTTCCTAATGGTCAGATCTGTGATCAGTCAACGGCACTTAAAGAAACGCTTCTTGCAGTTAAAGATGTATATGAAGCCCATAAGGGACGCGCCGGTCTTGCCTGTGCTATGAAAAACTCTGGTGTTGGCGTTGGTCTGCCTGACGCAGGTCGTGCAAACATTCGTATTGAAGATGGCAAGGTTGTTGTCTACTCTGCTACTTCAGATATTGGTCAGGGTTGCAATACAGTCTTTTTGCAGGATGTTGCTGAAGCAATTGGCCTTCCAAAGTCAGTTATCGTTAACGGTGAGTGCTCTACAGAAAATGCACCTGATTCAGGTACTACTTCTGGCTCTCGTCAAACGGTTGTTACCGGAGAGGCTGTTCGTGGCGTGGCGTTTTTGCTGCGTGATGCGCTTTTGGATATTGAAGCTGGTAAAGAAGTATCGTCTGAGCCCGTTGAGGCACACGGTGACGGAAAGACTATTGTGTACTCTGATGGTCGTCCTTACGAGGGTCTTGGATACGCAGACGGTAAAGCATTGGTTGCTGGTGCGGGTATTCATCCAAAAGATCCAGTTGCTGGTCTTAAAAAACTTGAGGGCCATGAGTTCCGTTATGTTTACTTTGAGCCAACTGATAAGCTTGGCGCCGACAAACCTAATCCAAAGAGCCACATTTGTTATGCCTTTGCCACAACATGCGTGGTTTTAGACGATGAGGGCAAGGTTACTGATGTATATGCTGCGCATGATTCTGGCAAGGTCATTAACCCTATTGCAATCCAAGGTCAAATTGAGGGCGGCGTGTTGATGTCGCTCGGCTATGCCACAACAGAAAACTACAAGCTTCAGGATTGTGTGCCAAAGTCAAAGTTTGCTACTCTAGGCCTCTTCCATGCTCCTGATATTCCTCATATTGAGGCAATTTATGTCGAGAAGGAGCATTTACTCCCTGTTGCTTACGGAGGAAAAGGCATTGGTGAGATTTCAACAATCCCAACTGCTCCTGCAGTAGCAAATGCATACTATGCCTATGATCATGTGATGCGTACTAAGCTTCCTATGGAAGATACGTATTACACTAAATCTAAGGCCAAGAAGTAAGGATAGTATGTATTCCTTATGTTAAAGAACAACTGTCAGTAGCAATAAGCTGCTGGCAGTTGTTTTGCTTTTATAGGTAGGTACAAATGGTGGAAAACTTTTTGTTAGGTTTACTAACTTTTAGTCTGATTTAGCAGAAAAGTGGTCTACTATTAAAGATACGTTAGTAAACAAAAATACGTTGAAAAGGGGTCAACAACATGCAGCCGGAAATGAAGTGGGTACTTAATAAGATGCCTCAGAGTGAAGACAGAAATCTTCAGGTCATGTCACTTGAAAATGTTAAGAAGGCTCGCGCATTTCATAAAAGCTTTCCTCAATATGCTGTGACACCTTTGGCAAATCTTGAGGGTATGGCCTCTAATTTAGGTCTTGGTGGATTATACGTAAAAGATGAGTCGTATCGCTTTGGACTTAACGCATTTAAAGTCCTGGGTGGTTCATTTGCTATGGCTCGCTATATTGCTGATGAAACAGGAAAAGATGTTTCTGATTGCGACTTTGAGTATCTGACTTCAGAGCAATTGCAGAAAGACTTTGGACAGGCAACTTTCTTTACTGCAACTGATGGCAACCATGGCCGCGGTGTGGCATGGGCAGCAAATCGTCTTGGTCAAAAAGCTGTTGTTCATATGCCTAAAGGCTCCACAAAAACTCGTTTTGACAATATTGCAAAAGAGGGAGCACAAGTAACTATTGAAGAGCTTAATTACGATGACTGTGTTCGCCTCGCAGCAAAAGAAGCAGAAGAGACTGAGCATGCAGTAATCGTACAGGACACTGCTTGGGATGGTTATGAGAAGATTCCATCTTGGATTATGCAGGGTTACGGTACTATGGCCTATGAGGCAGCAGAACAGCTACGTGAGCTTGAGGTAAACCGTCCAACGCATGTATTTATACAGGCGGGTGTTGGATCTTTGGCATCTGCTATGGTGGGTTACTTTACTAATTTATTCCCTTCAAATCCTCCTAAGTTTGTCATTATGGAAGCAGGAGCTGCAGACTGTCTGTATAAGGGAGCACTTGCAGCAGATGGTGAGCCTCGTATTGTTGGTGGAGATTTGATTACTATTATGGCTGGTCTTGCCTGTGGTGAGCCAAATACCATTGGTTGGGATATTTTACGCAATCATGCGACGGCCTTTATTTCTTGTCCTGATTGGGTTTCGGCAAAGGGTATGCGCATGCTCGCTGCTCCTGTTAAGGGAGACCCTTCTGTTGTTTCCGGTGAGTCTGGTGCTGTTGGTATGGGTGTTATTTCTACTCTTATGACAGACCCTGCATACAAAGAGCTTCGTGATGCGCTTGATCTTACAACAGATTCAAAGGTTCTTTTGTTCTCTACAGAAGGAGATACTGATCCTTTGCGTTATGAAGAGATTGTATGGGACGGTGCATGGCAGTCAACAGATGACGTCAAGTAAAAAAGAGAATTAGTAACAATAAACCGCTTGCCGAGAAAATAAAAAAGTAAGCGTTTACTGCTTGCAATGTCTTCTACAAGTGATTTAATAGATAGTACCAAACAAAAAGTTTGGTAAGCAAAAAAATGGTTTGTATTACGAGGGTATTGGTACAGTTTAGGATTTTATTCTCAACTGTTTGTAAGGTTACAAAAGGATAAAGACGTCCAGTTTTATCCTAATAAAGGAGGATGTATGAAAGACTTGGATTACGGCGCAATTAAGGATGCAGCAAATAAGTATTCAAAAGATATGACCGCGTTTCTGCGTGCAATGATTTCACACCCTAGTGAGTCTTCAGAAGAGGGCGAGGTTGTCGCATGCATTAAAGCTGAGATGGAGAAGCTTGGCTTTGATGAGGTAAAAGTTGACGGCCTTGGCAACGTTATGGGCTTTATGGGTACTGGCGATAAAATCATCGCAATCGACGGTCACATTGATACCGTTGGTATTGGTAATCGTGACAACTGGGATTTTGATCCTTATGAGGGCTTTGAGGACGATCAGCTCATTGGTGGTCGTGGTGGCTCTGACCAGGAAGGCGGCGTCTGCTCAGGCGTATATGCTGCAAAGATTATGAAAGATATGAACCTTATTCCTGAGGGCTATAAGGTTATGGTTGTTGGTACTGTCCAGGAAGAGGACTGTGATGGTATGTGCTGGCAGTACATCTACAATGTTGACAAGATTAAGCCAGAGTTTGTAATCTCAACCGAGCCTACTGATGGTGGTATTTATCGTGGTCACCGTGGCCGTATGGAGATCCGTGTTGACGTCAAGGGTGTTTCCTGCCACGGTTCAGCTCCTGAGCGTGGTGACAACGCAATTTATAAGATGGCTGACATCATTAATGACGTTCGTGCACTTAACAACAACGGCGCTGATGAATCCACTGCTATTCGCGGCCTTGTTAAGATGCTTGATCCTAAGTACAACCCTGATCACTATGAGGATGCTCGCTTCCTCGGCCGTGGTACCTGCACCGTTTCTCAGATTTACTTCACAAGTCCTTCTCGCTGCGCTGTTGCAGACTCTTGTGCAATCTCCATTGACCGTCGTATGACCGCTGGTGAGACCTATAAGAGCTGCCTCAAAGAGATCGAGGAGCTTCCTTCTGTCAAGAAGTATGGTGACGACGTCAAGGTCTCCATGTACATGTATGACCGTCCTTCTTGGACTGGCGAGGTCTATGAGACTGAGTCTTACTTCCCAACATGGATCAACAAAGAGTCTGCTCCACACGTCAAGGCACTTGTTGATGCTCATAAGGCACTCTTTGGCGATAAGCGCATTGGTTGCGAGAAGTCCATGGCAACTCGTGAAGGTCGTCCTCTATGCGATAAGTGGACCTTCTCCACAAACTGCGTTTCTATTCAGGGTCGTTATGGTATTCCTTGCGTTGGCTTTGGACCAGGTGCTGAGTCTCAGGCACACGCTCCAAATGAGATTACCTTCAAGCAGGATCTTCCTACTTGTGCAGCACTGTATGTTGCAGCCCTCAACCTGTATGACGCTTCTGCAGTAACTGATGATGCAACTGAATTCCGTGCAAGTCTCACCGATAACAACATTAAGTAAATGGTTTTGGCAATTAGTATATAAGCGGTTATTTAAACGAGAGGATGTACCATGGCAACTACCATTCAGCCGTATCTTGACAAGCTTGCAAAACTTGATTTCTCCAAGATGTATAACGAGGATTTCCTTTTGACATGGGAGAAGTCAACCGATGAGCTTCAGGCTCTCTATGCAGTAGCAGATGCTCTACGCAACTTACGTGAGCGTAACATTTCTACACGCCTTTTTGAGTCTGGTCTTGCTGTCTCACTTTTCCGTGATAACTCAACTCGTACTCGTTTTTCCTTTGCATCTGGCTCTAACCTTCTTGGTCTTCAGTTGATGGATCTTGATGAGGGTAAGTCTCAGATTGCTCACGGTGAGACTGTCCGTGAGACTGCAACTATGATTTCATTCATGGCTGATGTCATTGGTATTCGTGACGATAAGTTCATTGGTAAGGGCGACGCTTATATGCGTGAGGTTTCTGCTTCCGTCAAGCAGGCTTTTGAGGATGGCGTTTTAGATCATCGTCCAACACTGGTATCTCTTCAGTCTGATATGGATCACCCAACTCAGTCTACTGCTGACATCCTCTATCTTATCAATGAGTTTGGTGGCCTCGAGAATCTCCGTGGTAAGAAAGTTGCTGTTACTTGGGCTTATTCTCCTTCATATGGTAAGCCTTTATCTTGCCCACAGTCCCTTATTACTCTGCTTCCTCGTTTTGGCATGGATGTCACTTTAGCTCATCCTGAGGGATACGATCTCATGCCTGAGCTTGTTGATGTTGCTGGTAAGTTTGCATCTGAGTCTGGAGCAACCTTTAAGAAGACTTACAACATGGCAGAGGCTTTTGAGGGTGCTGACATTGTCATTCCTAAGAGCTGGGCACCTTATGCTGCTATGGAGAAGCGTACTAATCTCTATGCTGCAGGCGATGACGCTGGAATCGACGCTCTGGAGAAAGAGCTTCTTGCTCAGAATGCTACTCATAAGGATTGGTGCTGCACAACTGATCTTATGGCAAAGACTGCTCATGGTATGGATACCATCTATATGCATCCACTGCCTGCAGACATTAATGGTGTATCTTGTGAGCACGGTGAAGTTGAAAATGAGGTCTTTGATTATCACCGTGATGGTCTCTATAAAGAGGCTTCTTATAAGCCATATGCTATTGCAGCAATGATTTTCTTGCAGAAGGCAAAAGATCCAATTGCTACGCTTAAAGCTCTTGAGCAGGGAGATACTCCTCGCTGGTTCCAGGCATAAGTAGTATTTATATACATTGGGTCTGCGTGGAGACAAGCTCTCATGCAGACCCTTTTTTGTTTTTAACAAGTTTAGTAAAGAGTAAGAGAACCTGTTAAAAATGTTCAAGATCGTAATGTAAGCCCTGGGAGGGGACTATGGGAAAGCGTATTGTAATTGCTTTGGGTGGTAATGCCCTTGGCAAAAATTTACCTGAGCAGATGATTGCAGTAAAGCACACTGCTAAGGCAATTGTTGATTTAATTGAGCAAGGTAATGAAGTTATTATCGCTCACGGTAATGGCCCACAAGTTGGCATGATCCAAGAGGCTATGACCCAGCTTAATCGCTCTGATCCAGAGAAATATATTCCTTGCCCACTTTCTGTATGTGTTGCCATGAGCCAGGGATATATTGGCTACGATCTTCAGAATGCGCTTCGTGAAGAGATGCTTAACCGCGGCATTAAGAAAAATGCAGCTACTGTTCTAACGCAAGTTGAAGTTGATAAGAATGATCCAGCATTTAAAAATCCTACCAAGCCCATTGGTTCTTTTATGACAGAAGAAGAAGCCAAAAAGATGGTAGCTGAGCGTGGATATAACGTTGTTGAGGATGCTGGTCGAGGATACCGTCGTGTAGTTGCATCTCCTCAGCCTGTTGCTATTGTTGAGCTTGATACCATTCGTTCACTTATTGAGACGGGCAATGTTGTTATTGCTTGTGGTGGTGGCGGTATTCCAGTATTTATTACTGAGGGCAATCATCTTAAGGGTGCTGCAGCTGTTATTGATAAGGATTTTGCAGCAGCTCGTCTTGCAGAGCAGGTTAATGCGGATGCGCTCATTATTTTAACGGCTGTCGAGAAGGTCGCCATTCATTTTGGTACTCCTGAACAGGAAGACCTCTCTGAGCTTACACCTGAGAGTGCACAAGCTTATATTGAAGCCGGAGAATTTGCGCCTGGCTCTATGTTACCTAAGGTACAGGCTGCTTTGCAGTTTGCACAATCCGGCGAAGGACGTACATCACTTATTACTTTGCTGGATAAGGCTGCTGATGGAATTGCTGGAAAAACCGGTACTGTGATACGCGGATAGTAGCTGTCTGTAATACTCTATGGGTATTACTTACTGTAATTTAAGAACTAAGGAAGGAGGCCATGCTATGTCACACATTGGGTGTATAGTCATGGCCTCTGGTGCTTCTACTCGCTTTGGATCCAATAAGCTTATGGCATCGTTTATGGGCAAGCCACTGATTCAACATGTTATAGAAACGGCTCAAACAGCAGGACTAGAGCCTATAGTGGTAACAATTGACGATCCATTTCATGAGCCTATTCTTGTACTGTGTAACAAGCTCAAGGTTCGCGCTGTAACGCATTCAGGTACCCTTCAAAGTGACACAGTACGTCGAGCAATGCTTGAGGTACAAAAAGATGGTCTTGGTGAGAACTCATGGGATGGCGTCATGTTTTTACAGGGAGATCAACCGTGTGTACGCGCAGATAGTTTATGCGCTCTTATAGCTAGTTTTGAAGAACATCCAGAAGTGGTTTCTCGCCTATCTTGGCATGGAGTACCAGGTAGCCCCATAGTTTTTCCAAGTGCATTGTTTGATATGTTGTGCAGAGTACAAGGCGATAAGGGCGGTTCTGGAGTATTTTTATTATGTCCTGAGTACCAAGCTTCTGCTGTACTTGTAGAGGCACAATGCGAACAAGAACTTTTAGATGTAGATACTCCGTCTGATTTGAATTATTTATATTCGGCATCTATAAGCGGTTTGACGACCGAGAGATTGGGAGTTGACTGATGAACGTATTAAAGAATGGTTTCCTTGTGTTGCCTGAGGGCGTCTTTTGTGGCGATTTGGTACTTGATGGCGAGAAGATCGTCCAGGTAGGGGGTACGTACGAAGCGAGCGCTGATGACAGCGTTATCGATGTCACCGGCAAATACGTCTTTCCGGGTTTCATCGACGCTCATACGCATATGCAATGCTGGACAGGTATGGACTGGACAGCAGATAGCTTTGAAACAGGAACCCGTGCTGCTGCTTGCGGTGGTACCACCACTATTGTGGATTATGCTACACAAGACAAAGGCATGACGCTGCCCGAAGCGCTTGATGAGTGGCATCGGCGCGCCGACGGTACCTGTACCGCCAACTATGCATTCCACATGGCCATTGCCGATTGGAACGATCAGGCCAAGGCTGATATGCAGGTTATGCGCGATGCCGGCGTTATGTCATTCAAGACCTACTTTGCCTACGATCATCTGCGTTTAGATGACGCTCAGACGCTTGAGGTGCTTGAATATATCCGCGATATTGACGGTGTCCTGTGCGTTCACTGCGAGAATGGCACTCTTGTGAATGAGCTGCAAAGACGTATGCTTGCAGCTGGTATTACTGGTCCTGAGGGTCATCCTATGAGTCGTCTCGCAGCTTGTGAAGCAGAGGCTATTTCTCGTCTGTGTTATCTTGCGGGGCTTGCTGATGCTCGCATTAACATTGTTCACCTGTCCAGTGCTCTTGGTCTTGAGGCTGTTCGTGCGGCTAAGGCACGCGGAAAGGTAAAGATGGATGTTGAGACTTGTCCGCAGTATCTGTTGTTGGACGATTCACATTATCTTGAGAGTGACTTTGAAGGTGCCAAGTATGTTATGAGTCCGCCTTTACGCAAGCCGCATGACATTGAGGTTTTGCGTCGGGCTGTATGTGATGGTGAGATTGATACCATTGCTACCGATCACTGCAGCTTCAATCTTCACGGTCAAAAAGATCGCGGTATCGACGATTTCACGCATATTCCCAATGGCGGTCCTGGTGTAGAGCATCGACCTGGTCTTATCATGACCTCGTTTGAGAACCGCTTGGGCGTCCAAGATTTTGCTCGTCTCATGAGTGAGGGACCCGCTCGTGTCTTTGGTATGTATCCGCGCAAGGGTGTCCTGCGTGTTGGCTCAGATGCTGACGTGACGGTATGGGATCCAAGTGTGACGTGGACCATTAGCGAGAAGAACCAGCATCAAAATGTTGACTATACGCCCTATGAAGGCTTCGAGATTCACGGACGTCCAGCATATGTCTTTGTAAACGGAGAGCTGGTGGTGGTTGATGGTGAGCCTACTGGTGTAAAACCAGGCGCATACGTCAAACGGTAAAGTAGGGGGTAATATTCAAAGGCTTTTTAAATAGTCTTTGATTGGTTTTTGTTGTTTGTGAAAACAAACACAAATAAGAAAGAAGGAGAATAGTATGTCAAAGAAAGCTATCGTTACTGATAAGGCTCCAGCTGCAGTAGGTCCTTACTCTGCTGCTGTTTCTGCAAACGGTTCTATTAACGTGTCTGGTCAGCTTCCTGTTGATCCTGCGACTGGTGAATTTGCAGGTGAGGATATTAAGTCTCAGACCCGTCAGAGTCTGACTAACATTAAAAATATCCTCGAGGCAGCTGGCGCTTCTATGGCTGATGTTGTTGAGACTACGGTTTTACTTTCCGATATCAATGAGTTTGGTGCAATGAATGAGGTCTATGCTGAGTTCTTTGCAGATCCTTATCCAGCACGTGCGGCATTCCAGGTGGTCGCACTTCCAAAGGGCGCAAAGGTTGAGATTAAGGCTGTCGCTCGTATTTAGTGTTTATTAAAACTTAGTAGGTTAAGATTTTTAGGGCGGATTCAGCGAGAAAATCCGCCCTAAATTTATTTTTGTTATACGGGTAATGTGCTCTGTTCTTAGAAGTCTTTTGATTGCATAGAAAACGTTACTTGCTGTGTGTTGATAGGTAAAACCCACGTGTGTGAAAATAGTACCTACAAAGTTGGTCTGATGGGGATAAAGGAGACAGACGTTGAGTGTCCGCAAAAATGACGCTGAAGTATCAGAAAATACTGACGTACAAAAAGCGATGGACTCGCTTGACCATGATTTCCTGACAGGCGAGACGTTAGACATTGGAGATAACGTCACGCATCGACTTCAACAAGAGCAAGCTACTCTACCGCGTCCTGCTGTAAAATCAGCAGATCCTATACAGGATACGCAAGGGGTTACAACAGACGTATCTAAAAAGACTGCCAATAATCAGCTGTTTATTGTCGCGATAGTAGCAATTTTCTCACTTGTGGTATGCGTAGCACTTTTAGTCTTTCATCCATGGACATCAAACCAACCAGCACAATCTGTGCAACCTTCTCAGACCGAGACAGTCAAAAAAGAACCCGTGAAAGTAGAAGTTCCTCTCGCCAGTAAAGATGTCTCCGAGTATGACTATGAGGAAGCTCAAAAGAAGTTTGAGCATGCCGGCTTCAAGAACGTTACGGTTCAAAAAGATGAAGACCTTAAAATTGGCCTCATCAATCATGAAAATCAGGTTAAAGAAATTACTATCGACGGTGATAAAAAGTTTTCAGTAGGCGAGAAGTACGATGAAAACGTTCCGGTAGTCATCACTTATCACGCATTTCCACAAAAGTCGAATTAAAAAGTGAACCTGCGATAACAGGTGTGTTGTCACCCTGCAGACGAAGCTCTTTGGTAAAGTTTTTTGCCAGAGCAAGGTCTTTCTCGTTGTCAGCTTGATTGACAAGAATAACGTTTGCCCTTACAGCCTCTGAAGCGTGTTCTGCTGCAATAACAGTGGCAATACGAGTTGGCGTGGCAAAATCATCGGGCAAACAACTTGCCCAGTTACAGAAAATTTCACTGCGATGGACGGCTTGATGGATAGGTAGCCCAAAGCCAGAAAGCCCCACAACTTGGATGGTTAGTTGGCTGCCTTCCGGAATGACTGGCTCATGTGATGCGTGAGCTTTTAGGGGTAACCGCTTAGATCCGTCGGCTTCCACAAATACGTAGTCAGCAACGGATGCCAGTTCTTGAGCAGAAAGTGCAGAGGAACTTATTTTGTGCTTCTCGCCAGAAAAGCTACCAACGCAGAGGACACGATGTGTTATTAGAGCATCTGACACCTCAGTAAGCGTGGGATTTTCTAAAAGAGGTATGTTTGGAAACGGCAGAATATGCGTTGACGTAGTTAAAATAACCGTTCCCCGAACTTCCTGAGAAAGTTTTGTGAGCAGGGAAGTTTTGCCGCCGCTTCCAATTACTGAAGTAATACCAGGTAATATTCCAAGCAACTCATAACAATTCATTTGTTTGCCTAACTAAATTATTTTTTTAAGCGATATACTTATTTTAGTGTAAAGTAATTTGCTTTACACCTAGATGGTGTAAAGTTAAGAGGGGAATAAAATGAAGATTGATGCACGAAATTTAACGTGTCCAAAGCCAGTTATTTTAACGCTTGAGGCTCTTCCTAAGCTTTCTTCTGGAGAAAAACTTGATGTCGTTATTAATGATAACGTTGCTTTTGGAAACCTTACCCGTCTTGCTGATGAGAAAAACTGTGATTTGACTTCTGTAAAGAATGGTTCAGATACAACAATGACTTTTGTCCCTCGCAATAAAGTTGAAGTTAGTGATTCAGCAGTTGTTGAGGCTTCTCAGTTTTGTAATATCCCAGATCGTTCTGCAACCGTTGTTGCGGTTGATGCTGAGTATATGGGTCGCGGTAATGATGAGCTCGGTCATATTTTAATGAAGGGTCTTATCTACGCTCTTGCACATCAGGATACTGTTCCTGAAACTATGTTGTTTTATAACGGTGGTGCTCATCTGACCTGTGAAGGTTCAGAGTCACTTGAAGATATAAAGGAGCTTGAGTCTCGTGGTACCAAGATTTTAACGTGTGGTACCTGTCTTGATTTCTATGGCATTAAAGACAAACTTGCGGTAGGTGATGTCACCAATCTATATGCAATTGCAGAGATTATTTCACAACAGCCGGGCGTGATGGTGCTCTAAGGCGTCTTGCATGATATATCTCAACTGTGCTGCAACGTCATATAAGCGTCCTCAATGTGTTGTGGATGCTGTTTCACGCGCCCTTTGCTCATTTGGAAGCACGGGAAGGGGCGCGGCGTCTGCCGAGCTTGATGCTGCTCGAGCTGTTATGGTTGCACGAGAACGTATCGCTTTGTTGTTAGGTTTTTCACATCCAGAGCGTGTGGTGTTTACTGCAAACGCAACAGATGCCCTAAACAAGGCAATTCTCGGCATTGTTGAGCCCGGAGATCATGTAGTTGCAACAGATTGGGATCACAATTCTGTTTTGCGCCCTCTGAATCGTCTTCAAAAGAAACGCAATGTAAAGGTTGATTATGTTCCTGCTAATTTGCAGGGTTGCCTTGATTGGGATGTTCTTGAACGATTAGTTTTTCCTGGTACAAAGTTAGTGGTAGTAACACATGCATCTAATCTTACAGGTAATGTATGCGATCTTGAACGTGTGGTTACTGTTGCTCACGCTGTAGGTGCACTTGTGCTTGTTGATGCTTCACAAACCGCAGGGTCAGTACCTATTAATTTTGATGATTTAGGTATTGATATACTTGCGTTTACTGGTCATAAGGCACTTATGGGTCCTCAGGGGACAGGTGGCCTTTTGGTTGCTCCACATGTTGCGATAGAAGCAGTTATTCAAGGAGGAACGGGCGTACTTTCTTTTGAAGAGGAAATGCCTCAAGTATATCCAGAACATCTTGAGGCGGGAACGCTTAATAGTCACGGTATTGCCGGTCTTTCTGCTGCAGTAGATTTTGTATCAACACAAGGAGTATGTGCTGTTCACAGTCATGACTTGGAATTGGTCAAACAGTTTGTAGCTGAGGCTCGTCAGGTGCCTGGGATAGAGTTATATGGAAGTTTCCCCGATAACATTTCTGAACTGAATGGGGAGAGTTCGCAAAAAGATCATGCACCCATTGTGACACTTAATTTAGATGGGTGGACTTCTTCAGAACTTGCAAGAGTTTTAAGTGTTGAATATGACATTTCAGTTCGTGCAGGAGCTCATTGTGCTCCTCGTATGCACAGAGCATTGGGAACGCAAGATACGGGGTCGGTCCGTTTCTCATTTGGATTTTATACGACAGAGGATGAGATACATAAGGCAACCACGGCCCTTAATGAGCTAGCAAAATCGGTGATGTAGTGTGGTAGAACAAAGTCACTCTTTCCATAAACGTTTTTCACAGATAGTTATTGCGTTTGATTCAACGCATGAGGCGCTTACCTGTGAGCAAATGTGCAAAGAACAAGATATCTCTGGGCGGCTTATTCCGACTCCGGTAGAAATTAAAGCAGACTGTGGCCTTGCGTGGGCAATGCTACCCGCAGAAAAAGAAGCGTTTGAAATAAAAATTGCGGGAAGTCTTAAGGTAGCTGGAATATATGAGCTTGATCTGTAATACAAAAATATGGCAGCGTATGTTGAGTGGGGAGAAAAAATGCTGGTAGTCATACGAGGAGCAGGTGATCTTGCCTCAGGCATTGCTCTGAGATTATATCGAGCTGGTTTGAGTATTGTAATGCTGGATGTAGAGGTCCCTACAGCAGTTCGTCGTACAGTAGCATTTTCAGAAGCTATTCGTCTTGGAAAGAAAAAAGTGGAAAATGTGACGGCAGTACGAGCTAAAGACGCAGAAGATGCATTGCGCATTGTTAATGAGAAAAACATCGCTGTTCTTGTTGATCCTCAAGGAACAAATATTGCAAAATTGCATCCTGAGGTACTTGTAGACGCTATTCTCGCTAAGAAAAATATAGGTACCACAAAAGATATGGCACCCTTAGTGATTGGTGTTGGACCAGGTTTTACTTCAGGTGAAACCTCCACTGCAGATTGTCATGCGGTCATAGAGACAAAACGTGGGCATTATTTAGGTCGCGTTATTTACGACGGATCGGCTATTCCAAATACGGGTGTACCAGGAAATATTGGTGGCTTTACAAAGGAGCGTGTATTGAGAGCTCCTCAAGATGGAATTTTTGAGCCTGTTGCCAAGATTGGTGATTTGGTTTCTAAAGGAGACATTGTAGCTACTGTTTCTGGAATACCTGTTAAAGCAACTATTAATGGAGTACTTCGTGGTCTTTTGCAAGAGGGAGTCCCCGTTTTTAAAGGCATGAAATCAGGGGATATTGATCCTCGTTGTGCTCCGGGACATTGTTTTTCTGCATCTGATAAAGCTCGAGCTGTTGGCGGTGGTGTTCTTGAAGCGCTTTGTCACTTTACTGAAAGACTGGTTGGATAAACATGAGTAATGATGTAAAACTCACAAAACTTGCTGATTGTGCTGGTTGTGGTGCTAAGGTTGGTGCCGGTGAGTTGGCAAAGCTTCTTTCAGATATTAAAGTTCATGAGGATCCTAATTTATTAGTTGGTTTTGATAAGGCGGATGATGCAGCTGTTTACAAAGTGACTGATGAAATAGCGCTTGTCGAAACAATCGATTTCTTTCCTCCAATTGCTGATGACCCGTATACGTATGGCGCTATTGCGGCTACCAATGCTTTATCGGATGTATATGCTATGGGTGGAGAGCCAAAGGTTGCTCTCAATGTTATGGCTGTACCTGAAGATATGCCCTCGCATGTAGTGCATGAAATTTTACGTGGTGGTTACGATAAAGTATATGAGGCTGGCGCCAATATTGTTGGTGGTCATAGCATCTATGACAATGAGCCAAAATATGGTCTTGCTGTTTCAGGGTTTGTTAATCCAAAAAAGATGTATACCAATTCTGGTGCACGTGCAGATGACGTTTTAATTCTTACAAAGGCTCTTGGTGTAGGTGTTCTGACAACGGCTGCTAAAGCAGATATGCTCTCTATAGAAGAGATAAGTGTTGCTGAGGCGTCTATGATGACCCTTAATCGGTACGCTCGAGACATTATGGTGAATTATGACGTGCATGCCGTTACGGATGTAACGGGTTTTTCACTTATGGGACATTTGCTTGAAATGTGTCAAGGTTCGGGCCTTTTGGCAAAGATTATCGTAAATGATATAAAAATTTTATCTACGAAAGTATTTGAATTAGCACGTTTAGGCATCTTACCAGCTGGTATGTATCGTAATCGTCGTTATGCAGAGAAGCACGTACAGGCAGAGGGAGTTTCTCGTGAGATGAGTGACGTACTCTTCTGTCCTGAAACCTCTGGTGGATTATTGATAAGCGTAGCCCATGATGATGCGCAGCATTTACTTGCGGCTCTTCAAGCAAATGAGCATACTGCACATTCTTGTGTTGTGGGGTATATGGAAAAGAAAGACATAAAAAATAAGGACGCAACTTATATTGTGCTTCAGTAAGTATATATATCATGCGTATTGGTATATGTGCAGATAAGGATAGGTGTTTTTAATGGCAGATTTACAAGGAACCTTGTGCGATAAGCATTTTGTGCGTCGCCTGTTAAGTGAACTTGAAGCCGGTCGCAGCTTTGTGCTTTCAACAATTTTTGCTACTAAGGGGTCCATGCCGCGTCATGCAGGGGCACGTATGGTGCATTTTGAAGACGGCAGTTTCTTAGGAACAATCGGAGGCGGTTCTGTAGAACTTATTGCACAGGAACGCTCAAAAAGATTCTTCACAGGAGAAGAAAACAATCAAATCGAGTGGATGACGCGAGAAAAAACAGGTATGGCCTGTGGCGGCGACGCACTTGTTGGTATTCGTAAGGTCACCCCTGATCAAAAGGATTTCTTTGCAAATGATTTAATGAATCTTATTGATGCAAAAAAGCCTTTTGTGGTCATAGAAAATTGGTCAGATCCTAGTCATGTCCTTGTTGAAGCAAAAGCTGTTGATATGTTTCCTCAAGATGATGTCCGCGTTTGTTCCGATGTTCCCATATGGGATGAAGAGGCTGCAACCTATTCTGAACCTTTAGGGCCTGAGCCTGTTGCCTACATCTTTGGCGGCGGCCATGTAGGCCGTGCTCTGACTCCTGTACTCGCGAGTGTAGGTTTTAGAGTGATTGTGCTTGATGACCGCGAGGGAGTTGCGCAGAAGAAAGATTTTCCTTCAGCAGAAGCGGTTTATCATAATGATTTTTCTGATATATCCACAGATGTCACTGTTACGCGTCGCGATTATGCGATAGTTACTACTCATGGTCATGCCTTTGATATTAAGGTGTTGCAACAACTGTATAACTATAAACCTGCGTATGTAGGTTGTATTGGTAGCAAGAGAAAAGCGGCGTTTGCCAAGCATACGTTGGTGGAACGCGGTGTTTCTAAAGAGTGGACTCAAACAATCCATTCGCCAATTGGTGATGACATTAAAGCAATTACACCGTCTGAAATTGCTATTTCTATTGCAGCGGAGATAATTCGTTGCCGTGCAAATTTCCGTCCGGAGAAACTTCACTAGGGGTATATCGGCATACATTGTTGCTCACGTATATGTATGCCGTTAGTTGAGCGTGTATATATGCGCTGCAGTATGAGGTTAGGTTCGTTTGAAAGGGAAGTTTATGAAGTCCGAAAGCAGTGTGACTCGTCGTTCGTTTGTTGCCAGTGCAACAGGGGCTGCCGTGTTTGGCCTTTCCGCTTGCAATGGTAATGAAACAAAAAAGGAAGATACGTCTGGAAGCCAGAAAAAAGCTGATGCTCAAAAACTTATTGTGTTTGCGGCAGCATCTTTGACCGAGAGTTTGACTGAAGCAGGAGAGCTTTTTAAAAACGCCAATCAGGGTGTTGATATTAGTTTTAACTTTGATTCTTCAGGTACGCTTAAGACGCAGATTGAAGAAGGATCTGATTGTGACGTTTTTATTTCTGCTGGTCAGAAACAGATGAATCAGCTTGATGCAAATGCTAAAAAAGATCACGATAAGGACCTTGACTTTATTGCATCTGATACGCGCTTTGACATCCTTGAGAACAAGGTAACGCTTTGTGTTCCACAGGATAATCCTAAGGTTGTTAAGAGCTTTGATGATATGGCAACAAAGCTTACTTCGGGTGAAGTTTTGCTTGGTATGGGAAATTCAGATGTTCCGGTAGGTCAGTACACACAGAAGATTTTGAAATACTACAAGCTTGATGAAGAGAAGCTTGCTAAGGAAGGTCATATCTCATACGGAACTAATGTTAAAGAAGTAACCACGCAGGTTAAAGAAGCTTCCGTTGATTGCGGTGTTATTTATAAGACCGATGCTACTTCTGCAAAACTTCAGATGGTTGATGAAGCAACTGAGGAAATGTGTGGACGTGTGGTATACCCCGCTGCGGCAACAAAGAATGCAAAGCAGGCAGATCTTGCAAAGAAATTTCTTGAGTTCTTGAAAACCTCCGATGTGAGTGCTTGCTTTGAAAAGGTTGGCTTTACTCCGCTCTCAAAGGCATAATTTCTCGCTGCTAAATCTGGATTGGTATTTCTATGGACTGGTATCCGCTGTATAACTCATTGAGGATTGCTGCGGCATCAACTGCTCTTGTTTTTTTATTGGGTATTGCTTTAGCAAACCTCGTTGCCAAGACTCCACGAGTTATTAAGGGTCTTTTGGATGTCATACTGACGTTGCCATTGGTGTTGCCACCGACGGTCGTGGGCTATCTGCTGTTATTGCTTTTAGGTCCACGCCGTCCCATTGGCTTTTGGGTTATGGATGTGTTTGGTATAAAACTCACGATGGTATGGTATGCAGCAATTTTTGCAACAGTAGTGGTGAGTTTGCCGTTGATGTACCGTACAACTCGAGGTGCATTTGAGAGCTTTGATGAAACGCTTGCAGATGCGGCTCGCACACTAGGTAAATCAAATACATGGGTGTTTTGGCATGTTAAGATGCCTTGCTGTATGAAGGGCGTGGTAGCAGGAACTGTTTTGGCGTTTGCTCGAGCGCTGGGTGAGTACGGAGCAACTTCAATGATATGTGGGTATACTCCAAACACCACAGCAACCGTATCAACAACAGTCTATCAACTGTGGAGAACCGGCGACGATGCAGCGGCCATGCAGTGGGTGCTTATTAACCTTGCCATTTCTGCCGTGGTGCTTCTCGCTCTTAACATCTTTGAAAAAGGTAGCCGCCGAGCACGTGTGGCAACACCAGTTCAGGAGGCGTAGTTATGGCGCTTTCTGTTGATATTACCAAGCATTTAGATGGTTTTGATTTACATGTTTCGTTTGTTGTCGAGAAGGGCAATGAAGTTTTAGCGCTTCTCGGACCTTCTGGTTGTGGCAAATCAATGACGCTCAAGTGTATTGCTGGCATTGTAAAGCCGGATAGCGGGCGCATTGTGCTCAATGATCGAGTTCTGTTTGATTCTGAAACTCATATTAATTTGCCACCGCAAGAGCGACACGTAGGGTATCTGTTTCAAAGCTATGCGCTCTTTCCGCATATGAGTGTTATGCAAAACGTACTGGTAGGAGCTAAAGGAGAAACACGAGCAGAGCGTGAGGCGTGTGCGCTTGAACAGCTTAAGAAGGTACAACTTGATGGTCTTCTTGATCGTCGCCCTCATGAGCTTTCTGGTGGTCAGCAACAGCGCTGCGCCATGGCTCGTATTCTTGCAAGCAAGCCTAATCTTATTTTGCTTGATGAGCCTTTCTCGGCACTTGATAGTTATCTACGATGGCAACTTGAACTGGAGTTAAGTGATACCCTCCGTGCGTTTCCGGGAGGAGCAATTTACGTTTCCCATAATCGCGATGAGGTATATCGTCTGTGTGATTCCGTATGTGTTATCAATCACGGAAACTCTGATGATAAAGTTTCGGTGCAGGAACTTTTCTCAACACCGACTACACTTGCTGCGGCACGAATTTCAGGATGTAAGAATATTTCTCGTGCACATAAGGTGGGCGAGAAGAGCTTGTTTTGTGACGAATGGGGCTTAAGTCTTACAACTGCTTTGCCAGTAGATGAACAGGTGAAATACGCAGGAATCCGTGCACATTATTTTAAGGTAGTGGACTGTGCAAGTGAATACAAAAATATTATTCCTTGTCAGGTGAATCGCGTGATCGATAATACGTTTTCAACTATTGTGATGGCCCAAACACCGGGAGGGTCACTGCTTCGCTATGAATGTTCAAAAGAGTCGTGGGCACGTTTAGGTGAGCCTCGCCAGGTTTTGCTTTACGTTGCTCCAGAATATGTCATGCCACTTTGTGATGGTGAAGAAAAGCACAGTGTAGTGGAAGAAAAGAAGTCACTGTATGTATGATGAGTTGGGTCGAAACATTCGTTATTTGAGACTTTCAGTAACTGACCGCTGTAATTGTCGTTGTTTGTATTGCATGCCAGCACACGGTATTTCTATGCTTCGACATGAAGATATACTTTCGTTTGAAGAGATGTGCGCCATTGTTGAAGCATCTGCGCAGTTGGGAGTAAGAAAGGTTCGTCTTACAGGTGGAGAGCCATTAGCACGTCGCGGTATTGTAGATCTCGTACGTATGGTTTCTGCTGTTGAGGGCATTGAAGAGGTAGTTATGACTACCAACGCTACTTTACTTGCACCTCTTGCAAAAGATCTTAAGGCAGCAGGGCTTTCTCGTCTCAATATTTCTCTTGATACACTTGATTCTGAACTGTATACAAAGCTCAGCCGTACGGGAACACTTGATGATGCGCTGGCTGGTATTGAGGCAGCAAGAGAAGCAGGGTTTATCCATACAAAGTTCAATACCGTACTTTTAGGAGGACTGAATGAATCTGAGATTCGTCCTCTTGCAGAGCGAGCTAAAAGTGAACCTATTGATGTGCGTTTTATTGAACTGATGCGTATGGGTGAATGCTCAAAATGGCCGGCTGAACGTTTTATAAGTGCCGATTGCGTATTAAAAGTATTGCCTGAACTTGAAGCTGTTGGCTCTAATGGCGTAACAGAGCTCTTTCAGGCACCGGGATGGCGGGGACGTGTAGGGCTTATCCGCCCAATGACGCATACATTTTGCAGCTCCTGCGACAGAATTCGCGTAACTGCAGATGGTATGTTAAAACCGTGTCTGCATTCCGCACGAGAAATTCCACTTAGGGGACTTGTGGGAGATGAACTTGTGCAAGTTTTGCGTCAAGGTATTTCTAAAAAGCCTGAAGGTCATATCATGAGTCTTTCTCATGCAAGCGAGTCGCTTCGAGCGATGAACAAAATAGGGGGTTAGCATGGCGTTTACACATTTTAATTCGCAAGGTCATGCGCATATGGTTGATGTATCTGCAAAGGATAAAACAGCGCGTACCGCTCGCGCAAAAGGTAAGATTTTTATGCGCCGTGATACGCTTGAGCTAGTTCGTACAGGTGGTATACAAAAAGGTGATGTACTTTCTGTGGCGCAAGTTGCAGGCATTATGGCGGCAAAGCGAACTTGGGAAATTATTCCGATGTGTCATCCTATCCAGCTTACTGGGGTAGATATTTCATTTGCGTTTGAGAACGACGGTATTGCGGTAGAGGCATGTTGTCGATGCACCGGAGAAACTGGGGTAGAGATGGAAGCGCTGACAGCAGTATCTACGGCGTGTTTGACTATCTATGACATGTGTAAAGCACATCAGAGGGATATGGTTATTGACCAGATTTGCTTGCTTGAGAAAGACGGAGGAGCATCAGGTCATTTTGTACGAGAGGAACAGAATAAATGAGTGTTGGAGTGACTGAATCTGCTAAAAGAGGCACGGTACTGTCTTGTTGTATTAGCGTGAAAAAAGGCACGCGAAAAGTTCCGGTAGATGCTATCGAAGTTTGTGTGGGTGAAGGCATCAAGGGTGATGCTCATGCAGGAAATTGGCATCGACAGGTAAGTCTTCTTGGTAATGAGTCCGTTGACATTATGCGCAAAAAAGGTGTGGAGTTACATCCTGGAGATTTTGCAGAAAATATACTAACTTCCGGTCTTGCGTTGCGCGAGCTCCCTGTTGGTACGGTGCTTGCAATAGGAGATACTCTTCTTGCGGTAACTCAGATTGGAAAAGTGTGTCATCACGATTGTGAAATTCGCAAACTGGTTGGTACCTGCGTAATGCCTACTGATGGTATTTTTACCGTGGTTTTACGTGGAGGTACTATTAAGCCTGGAGATATCATTTGCGTAGTTGATGCAAAGGAGCTCTTGCATGAAACAGATTAGAACAGAAGATGCAGTAGGACATGTACTGTGTCACGATATGACTCAGATTATTCCTGGCGAGAGCGCTGACGACAAGATACGCTTTAAGGGCGTGCGCTTTAAAAAGGGTCACGTAGTAGAAAAGGCTGATATCCCTGTATTGCTCAGTATGGGCAAAGAGCATCTTTATGTGTGGGAGTTGGGAGACAACCAACTTCACGAAAACGATGCGGCATATCGCATGGCAGCGCTTTGCCATGGCGAGAATTGCCTTGTATCTAAAGAGCCTCATGAAGGAAAGTTGACTATTACCGCAGCGGTTGATGGGGTCTTTGAGCTTGATACGCAGAGACTTAATGCCGTTAATGCGGTTGACGAGGTTATGATTGCTACTCGTCGCGGCAATATTGCAGTTAAGAAGGGAACTCCTCTTGCGGGAACTCGTGTTATTCCTTTGGTAGTAGATACGTCTGTTGTTGAAGCCGCTGAAGCTGCTGCAGATGTTGAGCATAAGGGAGCCCTTATGCGAGTAGCACCATTTTGTGTAAAAACAGCCGCTATTTTGGCAACAGGCTCTGAAGTGCAGAAAGGACTTATTGAAGATAAGTTCACACCAGTGGTTGAGAAGAAGCTTGCAGCTTTTGGAATTAAATCAGTGCATTATGCTAAACCAGGCGATGAAATGGATACGCTTGTTGCTGCTATTCACGAAGCACAGCACCTGGGCGTAGACATGATTGTCTGTACAGGCGGAATGAGTGTAGATCCAGATGATAATACCCCAGGTGCTATCAAGCGCTCTGGTGCCCATATTGTTACCTATGGTGCTCCGGTTTTACCTGGTGCAATGATGTGTTTAGGATATTTGGATGCAGCCAATAGTTCTACTTCTCAAATTCCTATCTTAGGACTTCCGGGATGTGTCATGTATAGCGCAACAACAGTATTTGACTTAGTTCTTCCCCGTATTGCGGCTGGTATTGAACTGACAAAGCATGATTTTGTAGCCCTTGGCGAGGGTGGCCTCATAGTAAAGGAATAAATATGCCAGAGAGTTCTTGCGATGCCACATCCTTCTCAGCGCGTGTCATTACTGTAAGTGATCGTTCTTCGCGTGGGGAACGACCAGATGCAAGCGGTCCTGCACTTGTTGCTTTTTTAGGCGAGAAGGGCTTCGCAGTTGATGCATATGCAGAGGTTGTACCTGATGAGCGTCAGCAAATTGCCCGTGCGTTACGTAATGCAATTTCGGATGACATTGCGCTTGTGGTAACTACGGGTGGGACGGGTTTCTCGCCACGAGATATTACTCCTGAAGTTACATCTGAAGTATGCGAGCGTATGGTGCCGGGCATTCCTGAGGCTATGCGTGCGGCATCACTACTTATTACACCTAAGGCATGTCTTTCAAGAGAAGTAGCAGGCATTGCCCAGCGTACTTTAATTATAAATTTGCCAGGAAGTCCTAAAGCTGCAATAGAAAATCTTGCAGCTGTTTTGGACGTTTTACCTCATGGACTTGGAATTTTAAGAGGTACCATACTTGATGGTTAACAAACTCCCCAACAAACAAGTTTGTTGGGGAGTTTGCATAAGTACTCTTATGTAAAGTTTTCAATAAGTTAGGCGCTTGCTCCAGAGATTGCATCAACGCTTGAGTTTGATCCATCTGCATTACCACTTGGTGCTCCTGTAGGAGGCATAGGCATTCCAGCACCGCCGACAAGACGCTGACCAGTAGTTTGGAGATACCAATCCAACCATGGCTTAAAGTTGAAGACAATCTCGTTGATGCCTGCATAAGAGCCATCAGGGTAATACATTGCTTGGTAGTTATGGGTATTGATAATGTCGGCTGGTGTACCTGGGACAATGGTGCGAACATACTCTTTGTCGCCGTTGCGAAGTACGCCAATGACATATTCAACGTTTTTCATACGACCTTCAGGAAGAGAGCTGTGAACTGTGGACAGACGGTTGCCTGACTGCTCAGGTACGCGTTTTGCCAGCATGGTATCTGGATTGTCGTGAACGTTGTTGTAGTAAAGGAATTGGTTGTTGTCATCTGCGTAGGTCAGCTCAAATGGCATTGCTTTTAGGAACATATCAATTTGGTTGACTGTTAAAATGCCATGGTTAAGTTTTACGTATGTGTCACCTGAAACTGCACCCACAAGCTCAGCGGCCTTCTCGACCCAATCAGGATCATCGGGATCAATGCCTTGGATAGTAGTGGAAATTGAGTTGGTCACGTCCAGATCCTCTGGTGCAATTGGCTTTGGCTTCTTCAATTTGGAGACCACCTCTACGTATTTAACAAAGTTATCCAAGCAAAAGCCCAGGAAACTAACAGTGCGCTCATCGATAATGTTGCCATCTTCATCAAAGGCCTGCTTAGCCTTTCCAAGAAGGAACTCGTTACCAGGTAAGACGAATGCGTTTACGCCTGGAGCATCCAAAATCTTGCGCAAATGAACTTGTGCGCGAGAAGTTCCTTGGTCGTAGTAAGAAGCTCCGACAATCATGACAGGCTTGTCTTCAAATGGATGTACATCGTAAGAGAGCCATTCGATAACGCTTTTCAGCGCAGGTGAGATGGTATGGTTGTGCTCCGGTGTAGAAATAATGACGCCGTCAGCTCGAGTAATCCTGTTGTACAGTAGGCGGAGCTGGAAGTTTTCATCCCACTTAAGGTCCTGGTTGAACAGGGGAATGTTATCAATCTCAAGAATTTCAAGCTCAAACTGCTTGGCAAAGTGTTTTTTAATGAAGTGTAGAAGTTTTCGGTTATAAGAAATCTCCGCATTTGAACCGACAATTCCGACAAATTTCATAATAGTAGTTCCTTCCAGGCCTACAGGTTTTCCCAGTCAAAGTTTTCGGCCTCTTTGCGGAGAAGTTCGCGCGATGCGGCCATTTTTTCGTTGAGTTTTACAAACAGACGGAAGTCGTCAAATAGCAGATCAAGCTTCTTGACGGTAGCCTTGTCCTTCAAGTTGCCCTTCTCGTCAAATGCTTGCTGAGCGCGACCAAGAAGGAATTCGGAACCTGGCATGATTGCTGCTTTGAGTTCTGGAGCGTCCAGGATTTGGCGGAGCTGCAGCTGCGCGCGAGAAGATCCGAGTGTGCCTAAGGATGCGCCAACAATCATGACTGGCTTGTTGACCATAGGGAAGATGCCATAGGACAGCCAAGCAAGTGCGTTTTGCAGTACAGCTGGAATGGAGTGGTCGTACTCTGGGGTTGCGATAATGACGCCGTCAGCAGCTTCAATTTTCTTTGCAAGCTCAGAGACAACTTTGGGAACCCTCATTTTTGCAGGCTTGTTGAACAGGGGAATGTTGTCGATTTCCACCAGCTCGATGGTGGCCTTGTCGGCAAAATGCTTTTGCATAAATTGTAAAAGCCTTCGGTTATTTGATTCTTTTGAATTGGTGCCAATAAGGCCAACAAAGTTAAGCATCAAAATTCCTTTCTGGGTTACGCAAGGAGCTCAGGTGAGATTCCCGACGAATAATATACGCGATTATCATTAGTTACGATAAGTGCATCGATGTCCTTTTCTTGTTCTACGCGGGCAAGAAGTTGATTGGGTTTCTCGCCATAAAGGCGCGTTGTCCAAATTTCTCCGTCAAGCGAGTTGTCCGAGATAATCGTGATGCTTGCAAGTTGCGTGTCAACTGGATAGCCGGTATCTCGGTCAAGAATGTGGTGGTAAGACTGTCCGTTTACCTGAAGTTTCCTTTCGTAGGTACCGGAGGTCACTACGGACTGGTTGCGAATAGGCAGCACAGCAAGGTTGGTGCCTCTTGGTTGTTGCGGATCCTGGATACCAATCTGCCACGGTCTGCCTGCAAGTAAATTGGTACCAATTGTTTTAATGTTACCGCCAAGGTTAATAAGCGCGGAAGTGACGTGTTGACTTTTCAGATAATCTGCAATTTTGTCGGCAATGTAACCTTTTGCCAGACATCCCAAGTCTAGCTTCATGCCTTCTTTGGCAAGAAATACAGTGTAATTCAGCGGATCTAATCCAATGAGTTGTGGATCAGTTAATGCTAACGCATGCGCAATCTCGGTTTTATTTGGAATGCGAGCGTCAGTAAAGCCGATTCGCCAGGTTTGAACCAAAGGGCCAATGGCGATATTTAAATGACTTGCAGGTAGGAGACTTTGTTCTTTGCCAATTTGAATAAGCTCAAACAACTCGGGGTGAACTGGAATAGGATGTTTGCCTGCTGCGAGATTGACCTGCATAAGCTCGGAATTTGCGTCGTTTGCGCTAAATCGCTGGTTATAAATGTGCAGGAGGTCAAAGACGCCATTAAGCAACTGCTCTGCCGAGCATTCCATCTGCATATCATTTTGAGGTGGTAATAAAGAGATGGTGATAGTTGCACCCATCAGGTGAGTTGATCTGGAAACGTAGGCTAGTTCTGACACGACTCTCCCATATTGTCCAACAGTGGTTTGTCTAATCTTACCTGTAGATTGCTTGGTAAGTAGCATAATTTTATGCTTGTTCGTTGCATTTGTTTGTTGTATCAACAACATTTTTGGTGAGAAAATCTATGGCCCTTTAGGTATAAACATCGTTGTAAAGGCGGATATATATCCATTGATGCAGAAAATTTATTTTGGTGTCCGTAAAATAATTGTCCAGTAACACGATATAATTTTATGAAGTTCCTAGTTATTTCCTGTACTACAAAAAGTGGAGGTAAAAGGCATATGAGAAGCATCTTTGAAGATCGACAAGTATCAATTAAGTGTGACAACAAGTATTCTTATACCGTTACAAAAGACGGCCTGGCCTACGTCCCAGGTAATGGCAAGCCAGAGGTTAGAATCTTGTTTTCTGAAGTCGGTTCAACCTTCTTGCTGAACTACTGTAGTTCCAACGGACCTTACGAGATTACCTTTAAGAGCAATGACGGTCATGACATCGCTAGCATCGATACAGATCTTAAGCTCCGTGAATTTGGTCATAATATCTTGGATACCAAGACTATTATTCTCGCTTTTGCGGCTCATAAGCTTACCAATGAGTTTCCTAATAACCTTGAGACATTGAACACCACGCTCGGATTTAGTCTCAAAGAGAAAAAGATTACTATCTCAAATGGTGTGATTTCCGGCGCAAAGCATCAGGTCAGGCTTTCTGACATTTGCCGAGTTCAGTGTGTTGCAGGCGGCGCACTCAATAACCTCTTTGTTTTCACTAAGGAGAAGGGTGGCTTCTTTGATAGGGCAGACATTGTTGTTCCCGTCAACGAGCTTACAGTTCCTATTCTTGAAGCTGCGATGAGAAGAAATACTGGTCACGGTATTGATTTTAGTAGAGGCAATGGATTTGATCAGCCAAACAGCAACTTCATCATTATTCGTTATTTGGACTCTAGCTTTTTTGAGACTGCTCCTGGCGTCTTCAAGGAGGACTGGCAGAAGGATGCTTACGAGTTTGTTAAGTCCTTTGGTTATGATCTGCAAACCATGCTAGGGGAGTAACCTCTGGCGAGAAAAACGTCTTGTCCAAGAAAAACAGCCGCCTTCAATAAGAAGGCGGCTGTTTCTTTTAAGTGCAAAAATCGCTCTGGCAGTGTTGTTTTACTTATTTTTACGACGCTTAGTAATGCCAAGTGAAGTCATTACAGTTGTCATACCTGCAAGAAGTACACCAAGAGGTGCCACAACAGAAGCGTCTCCTGTATATGGAGTCTTCTTTTTCTTGGATGGCTTCTTCTTAGTTGGAGTGGAAGGGGAAGGAGAAGGAGTCTCTGGGGTCTTATCCTCTGCAACAGTAATAGTTAGCTGGATGGTGTCGTTATCAGTTGCAACAGCGTCTTTACCATCTGGCCATTGAACACCATTCCAAGTGAATGAGAAGGCCTTACGGTTGCCGGCTGCGGAATCAGCAATAGCGCTAAAGGAGCCTGTAACTGTACCAACAGTGGTGAGCTGAGTACCTGCAGCAACATTGGAGTCAATGGTGACGCCAGGAATGGTGAGCTTCATCCAACCACCGTTTGCACTGGCTTCGTCGACAATACGTTCAAGGTCAGAGTACGTCCTAATGGAAGATGGATCGCTGAGCTCAAACGTGACAGTAACGGTACGGCCGTTAACCTGGACATCGCTGACTTTAAAGCCACTACCAAAGTTAGAAGCCTGGACAGTGCTGGCATCAAGGTTGCTTGGAAGTGTCATTCCCTCAGGAACGGTCAGAGTTGCCGTGAACTTGAACTTTAGGTTACTCAGTGTAATGGTGTCGTGGTTGGTATTAGGGTAGGCACGCTCGATGTTGTTCATCTGCTCTTGGATAGAGGAAGCAAGAATTGAACCGGTGAGATTAAAGGTAGAGCCTGCCTTCATAGTGATGACCTGGTCATGCTCGGTATTCTCGTCTGCGAGCATATCTGCAGGAATGTTCATATCAATAGGGTTGTTAACAATTAGAGTTTGCTGAATATCTGTACCACGAGGATCTCTGTTTGCAGTAATCTGAACACCGTTCCAAGAAAGATTGTACTTCTTGGTAACGTTAGTGACGGTATTCTTTGCATAAGACTCAAAAGTACCAGTAAGAGTACCTGTAGCGGTAAGCTCCTGACCATTGGTAACCTGAGCTGAGTCAAGGGTGAGGTCGTTAACAGTTACGGTAAGGGGCCTTGCAATCTCTGCGGTAGCTGCGTCGTCTTTGCCGACTGTTTCAACAGCGTCTTTGAGCTGCTTATAGTTGCTGTAAGTATTTTTAAGCTTCAGGGTAACGGTAACTTCTTGGCCGTTAACGGAGACATTTGAAACATCAAAGAGGTCACCAAGACCAGAGGTGGTTACTGTTGGATTAGCTGGGACAACAACGCCAGCAGGAAGAGTAAGTTTTGCGGTAAAGGTAGAAGTTGTGCCTGAAAGCGTAATCTTGGTTAGGTCGTCAAGGCCACCAGCGATGTTATTCTCAAAGCTGGTCATTTGGTTAATGACGGAAGTAGCATCAATGGCGCCCGTAAGACTGAAGCTCTTATCGTTAGAAACTTCCTTAATCTGAGTGGTGTTGTTCTGGGAATCGCTCCACATATCAGCAGGAAGATCACTGGTAAGCTCAACTTTCTGGATGGAAGGATCATCTTTCCACTTGAGGTAGTAAGTGACGTCGTTAGTAAGTGTTGCACCACCGTTGATGGTTGCAGGGGAGTTGCCTGCAGCGTCAGTAAACCAGTAGTGATAGTCGTGGCCAACAACAAAACCAAAGAAGGTCTTTGGTTTATCCTCGCTGTCTAGGATATGGTTCTCAAGAGTTGCAATATTTGTGTATGCAGTATTGGTGTTAGAGTCGGTTGGACTTGCAATTCCAGCAGTTGTAGCGCTTAGGGTATTGCCACTGAGGCTTCTAAGCAGTGCGTTTATGTTAGTCTGCTCAGCAACGGTTGGATGAGTTTTGATAGTAGCAACCTCTCCACCGTTTGCATCGGTAGTGATGTCAAAGACGTTTGGGTTCTGCTTAAACACGCTATTTGCAGAGAAGGTTCCACCATTTGCCGAGAAGGACACGGTAAGGCGCTGCTCCTCCCAGTCTGCATATAAATCAATGGTATCGGTACCAGCAGGAATAGCTAGGTTGGAGTTGGCTGTAACCTCATCGCCAGCGCCGTTTGCCTGGGTAGTCCAGCGCTTGAAGGTCTTACCAGCAATATTGAAGTTATTGTTGAGGTTGTTGACCTCAGTATTAGAGCGAACTGTTACGGTACGGTTTGCGTTAGTAGCAACGCGGTCAATGACAGAGACGCCGTTACCATTGTGATACCTGACGTAGAGCCAAGAGGTGTTAGCTTTCCAGTGTGGATAGACTGTCATGTCAGAGTTGACCTGGGTATCAGCGGTGAACTGGTGCTCTGTACCAGAAGCGTCGGTGTAGTACCAGCCGTCAAACTCCTGACCGCTTGCATAGGGGTCTGCGGGCAGGGTAGTGGAGCCTTCTGCTACAGAAGAAGCGGTTGCAAGAGAGTTTCCACGCATAGCAAGAGCTGTTTTGTTAGCGGTGGTGCCATCAGCAAATGTTGGGTTAATGCCCGTAACACCTGGGGTGTTGAGATCAAAGGTGACAGTTGCAGCAGGCGCCCAGACGTGCTTCTGACCATCACTTGATGCGTTAGCAACTGGGTAGGTGTATGTTGCACCATTAGCATTAATGAGGCTTAAAGAGTTAGTTGATACGTCAGCAAGTGTAAAGAGCGAGAGTGCTTCGTTTCCGTTAGCTGCACCGTTTGTAGGGATAGTGCTACCAAAACCACTGTTGTAGTTAGGTGCATATTTGAGTAGGTACGAACCGCCAACAACATTGTAATTTTGACGAGTCTGGCCAGCACCGTTATCGGAGTTCTTGGTAGCAGGGGTCTCTACCAGGCTGTTTCCGGTGAACTGGATAGAGCCGTTAGTCTGTGCACCAAAGAGAGCGCCAGAGTTACGACCATCTCCTTTAATGGTTGAGTTGTTAATGATGACGTTACCAGTGTTGACGTTCAGACCACCAGTTCCACCATTGGTAAAGTTAAGGGTTGAGTTAGTAACGTTTACAGTTCCTCCAGCTACACCAACAGAAATGCCAGAAGTAGAACCAGCATTTGCATTGATGGTGGAGTTAACAATATTGGAAGGACCCTGGATGGTCATACCCGTCTGTCCCCAGTAAGATGGGTTAATGGTCAGGGTAGAATCAGTCATGTTGAGCTGGTTGACATAGAAAGTCTGACCAAAGCCCTTAACCTTAAGATCAGTGTTCTTGAGGGTAAGATTGCGAGCATCATTCCAGGTACGTGTCTGTGAAGTGACGTTGATAGTAGCGTTTTCAAAGGTAGAGCCGGACTCAAAGAAGTTTGTATTGCTCTTATCGTCTGCAGTGATGTTAACGCTGTTTTTGTTGGTAGTACCTTTAACGGTTCCGCCAAGAGAAATACCGCGAGAGCCACTAGAACCTGCGTTGTTTTTAAAGACGTAGGTACCGTCGGTGATAGTTGAACCAGGTTGTGCAGTTAGGGCAGTTTTGAAGCCAGACATAGTAAGGGTACCAGTGCCAGTTAGCGTTGAACCAGACTTCAGAACAAGACCATCAATTTTGTTACCAGTGCCAGTAAGAGTTGCACCTTCATCAGCAATTTTGAGTGTGAGACCAGCAGGAATAGTAACCGTAGAGGTCAAGTCAAGATTGCCTTTAAGATGAATGGTATTGATAGATGGAGTTGCTGAACATAGCTCCAATGCTTTCTGGAGAGTTTTGAGAGCATTTGTACTAGAGCCGTCATTGGCGTCGTTACCGTTGGTTCCGTCTACCCAGAGCTCAGTTGAAGTGACTGAAAGGCTTCTTGCAACACGGCGAGAAGATCTATCTGTAGGAGTAGTAGTCTGCTCGGAAGTTTGCTGGTTAGTAGTAGTTTCGGTGTTAGCGGTAGATTCAGCTGAGGTTTCTGCTGTTGCTTCTGCTGTTGTTTCAGAAGTTGAAGCTGTTGTATCACTTGTTTGGGTTGCCGCAACTTCTTGCGTTTGAGTTGTTTCTTGAGTGTTAGCAATTTCTGCTAATGCTGAAGAAGGAACTAAAGAGAGTGCGAGCACCAAAGACATAGCTGTCTTAGCACCTTTACCTGCAAAGTTCTTGTTTTTTCTTTCCATATCTACCCCAAACAAATAGTACATACCCCAACAAAATTTGCAATCAAATTTTGTGCTGTATGTGACGAACTACGATAAGCACAAAAGAAATACGTGGCACAAATTTAAAGCATTTTTTGTATAGATGATTATCTATCATTTTGATAAAGATTATTGTCTCAACTAGGCATTTTTTATAGTTTGTACGTATTTTAAAAGTCACTTTTAACTCGTGTTATATAAGTAATTTAATCAAAATATTTAGCGTGTTTAAGAATGACACTTAAATTGCGCTATTTTTGACAATTTATTCGGTATTTGTCATAAACGTGCAACGAATAAAAATTTCAAAATAAATGTATTAAATTTTTAAGACAAATACGAGTTATGTGGAAATCGAATAGTTAACAAGTTCATGAAATTCAATTTTTAAATTTTGTTTGTAATAGAAGCTTTGTACACTAAGTAAAAGCAAGTTAAAAAAAGACTGCTTCGCGCGTGGATAAAACGCAGAAGACACTTTTTAATGTACTAAGCAGGGAAGCTATGAACCCAAAAATTATTGATGACGCTTTGGACTTTGTGAAACAGATCTTTTCCACAGATTTTAGTGGTCATGATTATTTTCATACGTTGCGCGTGTATAAAATGGCAGTAAAAATTGCGCAAGAAGAAGGGGCAAATCAAGAGATTGTTGCTTTGGCAGCTCTTTTGCATGATGTTGATGATATTAAGCTCTCTCTAGAGACACATGAGCACAAAGAGCGTGCTGTTGCTTTTTTACGCCAACACGCCGTTGATGAAATTACTATCCAGACAATTTGCACCGCAATTGATGAGGTTTCGTTTTCGGGAACAGATTCTGTTATTCCTTCAACGCTTGAGGGGATGTGCGTTCAGGATGCAGACCGTTTGGATGCGCTTGGAGCCGTTGGTATTGCACGCACCTTTGCCTATGGCGGAAGTCACGGTCGCGCAATGTATGATCCGGATGAGCCACCAACTCTTAACATGAGCGGCGAGGAGTATCACTCACACAAATCAACTTCGCTCAATCACTTCTACGAGAAACTCTTTTTGTTGGTAGACATGATGAATACGCGCAGCGGTAAAGAACTAGGAAAAGCTCGCGAGAAGTACATGCGTGAGTATGTGGATGAGTTCTTAGATGAGTGGAACGGAAAGCTCTAACTTATAGCTTTTAGCTATATGAATTAGTTAAGTATTTGTATTTCACAAGTGAAACGTTGATTGTCATACTGGTTTCTCGTAAGCAGTTCTAAGGGGTTATGATGGCAATCAAAAATGATAAAACTACTCCACATCGCTTTGATGTTGTTGGTAGCTTTCTTCGTCCAGAAAATCTCAAGCAAGCTCGTATTCAGTTTGAAAAAGGTCAGATTGATGCGCATGAGCTCAAGCTAGTAGAGGACAAAGCTATTACAGAACTCATTCAAAAAGAAAAGCAAGCAGGTCTTAAAGTCATTACTGATGGTGAGTTTAGGCGCGCAACATGGCACCTTGATTTTATGTGGGCATTCGAAGGTATTGGTCATGCGCCAACTAATACCGGTCTGCCTTTCCATAATGAGACTGCAGAGATTGACGACACGTTCTTGGTAGGAAAAGTAGAGCTTACCAAAGAGCATCCGTTTATTGAGCATTTCCGCTTTGTTCAGCAGTTTGAGGATGAGACAACCGTTGCAAAACTCACTATTCCTGCTCCTGCACAGTTTATCGAGCAGTTTATTATGCCAATGAATCGTGAGCAGACCAAAAAGTATTATGCCGATGACCAGGAGCTTCTAGAAGACATTGTTGCTGGCTACGGTACGTTTATTGAGCAGGCATATGATGCAGGCTGTCGTAATCTTCAACTTGATGACTGCTCATGGGGTGTTTTGGTTGACCCTCGCGCCGAGCTCTTCTTTGGTGCTGACCAGGAGGGTCTCAAGAAAATTAAGGCACTGCTCTTGGAGATTAACAACCGTGTTCTTGATGCAGCGCCAGCTGATTTAACTATTAACACGCACGTTTGTCGCGGCAACTTCCACAGCACCTGGGCCTGTGAGGGCGGCTATGACGATGTAGCTGATACACTTCTTGCTCAAGAGCACGTAAATGCATTCTTCCTGGAATTTGACGATCATCGCTCCGGTGGCTTTGAACCCTTGGCTTCTGTTCCAGCTGGCAAAAAGGTTGTGCTTGGTCTGATCACCACCAAGCACGCTCAGTTGGAAGAAAAAAACAAAGTTATCGAGCGTATTCATGAGGCCGCTCAGTATGTGCCTCTGGAGAATCTCTGTCTTTCTCCTCAGTGTGGTTTTGCAAGCTGCGAGATTGGCAACAAACTCACTGAGGAAGAGCAGTGGGCAAAAATTGCGCTTGTTAAAGAAATTGCTGAAGAGGTTTGGGGTTAAACGCCAGTTGATTCACGGCTAGTTTGCGATTAATGCACCGTTTACCGAAGAGTTTCTGACCATACGTTCTTCTTGACTCCTGTCCACTAAAATGGACAGGAATTTTTATTGGAGCTAGACTTCGGAGGCAGTATGCCAAGCGAGAAGACCCGCTGCTTGCATCTCGTAAAAATATTCGAGGAAGAAACTGACGATGACCACGGTTTGAGTACTCCTCAGCTTATTGAAAGACTTGCTGAGCGCGGACTAAGTGTAGAGCGTAAAACGTTGTATGACGATATTAAATCGTTGCAGAATTTTGGCTACGACATCCAGTCATACCAGCGCCATCCCGTTGAATATGGTTTGGCTACCAGGAAGTTTCAGGCTGAAGAACTTATGCTGATGGCAGACGCAGTGCAGTCATCAAAATTTTTGACGGAGCGTAAGGCAAACAATCTGGTAAATCTTATTGGAGATTTAGGTGGTAAGTCTACCTCTGACACGTTGAAGAAGCGTATTCATGTTGAAGGACGTATTAAATCGCAGAATGAGTCTGTGTTTTATGCGCTCAATGCTATTCAGACAGCGCTTTTGCAGAAGAAAAAAGTCTCATTCAAGTATCGCAAAAAGGGCTTTAAAGATAAGGTTATTGAAGAGCTTCCTGTAAGAGAAGAAACCCCTGTTCAGCTTACATATATTGATGATTTCTACTATCTTATTGTGTGGAATGATAAGCATCAAAATTTTGTCAATTATCGTGTTGATCGTATGTTTAGACTTGAGGTTTCTGATGCTGATGCCACGGTTAACGAACAAATAAAACGTTTTGATATAGACAAGTATCAAGAGCGCGTCTTTGGTATGTATTCAGGTGAGGTTGTTGCGGTAACTCTTCGTGTTAACGAGCGCGTTATGTGCTCGGTGTACGATCGCTTTGGTAAGAACATCATTTTGAATAACTTAAGTTCTGATGGAGCTACAGCTGACGTGCATGTTTCTGTAATGGAAGCTCCCACTTTTTATGGGTGGCTTGCAACATTTGGAACAGATATTGAACTGGTAGCTCCAAAGAAGACCAGACAAAAATATCAAGAGTACTTAAGTGGAATTCTTCAGAGCTATCAGTCACAGAAAGAAGATTAGTTATAACAGGTTAAAACAGACAGGTTTATGTGCACCAATTATCGAGCATCAATGACGTAGAGGCTTGCTTTAACAAGAAGATGACCATGATGATCGCTGAGTTGAGTGATTTTGCAAGTAATAATGTTTTGATGTCCGTAGAAAAGCAAGGTGCTCCAGAGAGAATTACTTTCTTTAGGAATAAAGCCCAGCTTGTTGTTATTTGAATACAGAGCTAAAGCTTCAGGATCGTAAGGGTTATCGCGCTCAGGAACAATGGTTAGATCTGAGCCAAGTTTTAGCTGATCAAAGATAAGAGAAGCGTCGTAGTAGGGAAGACCGGAAATAACAAAAGAATCAACAAGCTTTGTAGGACTATACATAAGAACCTCCTTAGAAGATGTTAAGAACAGAGTAAAGAAGTTAAAAAGCATGAGTGTCCAACAGATTGGACAGTATGAGATAGCTGTAGGGTGGTAAAAAGCTTTAAAAGGAGTTTGTATGATTACAACTAAGAGACTGTTTCTTATTCCATGGCATGCGTCTGATGCTGATGAGCTCTATGAACTGGCAAAAGACCCAGAGATTGGTCCACTTTGTGGATGGGAACCACACAAGACTTTAGAAGATTCCAAACAGGTTCTTGCAAAGGTACTGTCCGAGAAGTTCTGTTATGCCGTAAAAGATATGAAGACAGGTCACGTAATTGGCTCAATGTCATTGAAATTTGAAGAAATTCCTGATTCAAAGGATTCTTCAAAGCAGCTGCATCAGGCAGAAATTGGCTATTGGATTGGTCGTCCTTATTGGGGGCAAGGGTTGGCACCTGAGGGTGCTCAAGCTCTTACTGCATATGCATTTGAAGAGCATGGTGTTGACCAGGTAATTATTAGATATCTTGAGCGCAATAAGAAGTCTGCTTCAGTGGCTCGTAAGTGTGGCTTCACGGAGGTGGGCATTATTACAGACTTTAATAAGTACACAGGCAAAGAAGAGCAGTTTGGTATATCGGTGCTCACAAAAGCGGACTGGGAACGTGCTCAAAAATAGTGGTTCTTCTCGCCATGTTGTGTGTTGCTTCAAAATGTTATATGAGGCAAACTCTTATAATCAAAGACAAAATTATATGCAGTAGTTAAAACTGTTATTGGACTTGTAGGTATTCTCGTACCTCAAATTTGGCGCAGAATTGAAATGATATTGTCGTTATTGGATTAAAGATTTTTCTTGTAAGAAGAGCGAGAGAAGTTTTATATGATGATCAACAAACGCCTCATTGCCCTCATTGAAGAGAGTAAAAAATATATTGGCTTAACTGTGCTGTATCAGTGGATTGCGCTGATTGCCAATATTGTATTTATGTATTCTCTGGCAAGAATGATAGAAGCTTTGTTCATGGACTATTTTGTCTTTGAAGAGCAGCTGGTATTTATTGTGTTATGCCTCATTGCTATTGTGATTAGGTATTTCTGTAAACTCGCTCAACACAAAACAAGTTTTTATGCAGCAAAAAGAGTTAAAAAGACCCTTCGCGAGAAAATCTATCAGAAACTCTTAGAGTTTGGTCCCTCGTATAAAAATTCATATGCTACCAGCGAGATTGTTCAGCTTGCTGTCGAGGGCGTTGATCAGCTTGAAACGTATTTTGCGCAGTATTTGCCACAGTTCTTCTACGCTGTTTTAGCTCCGCTCACACTTTTTCTTGTTTTGCTTTTTATTAGTCCTGTAGTTGGCATTGTTTTGCTGGTATTTGTTCCACTTATTCCAATGACCATTGTTTTTATCCAGAGGTTTGCGAAGAAACTTCTGTCTAAGTATTGGGGTCAGTATACGCAGCTTGGCGATACATTTTTGGAGAACTTACAAGGTTTGACTACTGCAAAGATTTACAAGGCTGATGACTTTAAACACAAGCAGATGAACGAGGAAGCTGAGCACTTCAGACGTATTACCATGAAGGTTCTGACCATGCAGCTAAACTCTATTACTGTGATGGATGTAGTTGCATTTGGTGGAAGCGCTCTTGGTACAATCCTTGCAATTCAGCAGGTAAACGACCAGCTTCTCCTTATGTGGGAGGGCGTCTTTGTCATTTTGATTTCGGCTGAGTTCTTCTTACCCATGCGTCTTTTGGGCAGCTATTTCCATATTGCCATGAATGGTATGGCAGCATCGGATAAGATCTTTAACTTACTTGATATGCCTGTTCAAGAGCAAGGTGCCAAAACTTTTCCAGCTTCCAGTGATGTATTGTTGCGCAATGTTTCTTTCTCTTACGATGGCGAGAAACCCGTTTTGGTGAATGTATCTTTTGGAATGCATGCTAATTCTTTAAATGCACTGGTAGGAGAGTCAGGCTGTGGTAAATCAACAATCGCAGCACTTTTGACTGGAAAGCTTCGTTCGTATTCTGGTGATGTTCTGTTTGGAAATACCAGTTTGGCGGACATTTCTGATCAGAATTTACTTCAAAACGTTACGTATATTGGACATCAGGCGCATCTCTTTATGGGAAGCGTCCGTTCCAACCTTGTCATGGGTAACCCTGAAGTAACTGAAGACCAACTTTGGCGTGCTCTTGAACAGGTCAATCTTGCTGAGTTTGTAAGATCCCTGGGTGGACTTGATGCCCCTGTTGCCGAGAAGGGCTCTAACTTGTCTGGTGGTCAGCGCCAGAGGCTAGCGCTTGCTAGAGCGCTGCTTCATAACAGCCAGATGTACATTTTTGACGAAGCAACTTCAAACATTGACGTTGAGAGTGAGGATGTCATCATGCAGCAGGTTCACCAGCTTGCTCAGTCAAAGATGGTGCTGGTGATTTCGCATCGTTTGGTGAACGTCAAAAACGCTAATCAAATTGTGGTCATGCAACATGGCCGCGTTGTTGGAAGTGGTACTCATCAAGAGCTGCTTGCAACAAATGACGAGTACAAACGAATGACGCAGGCCCAGACCGAGCTTGAGAATTATGTGAAGGGAGTTGAGGCGTAATGAAGGCAGAAGTTAAGAACAACGCCACAACTGCACGTACTTCTCGCCGTGGTGCATTTACTGTCATGTTGAGGTTGGTAGGGCTAGTGCGCCCTCTTGCTGGCTACATGATACTTGCAATTTTGATGGGCGTTTTAGGTAACCTTGCTGCTACGTTCATTAGTATTTTTGGAGCGTATGCCCTGCTCAGTGCTACGGGCTTTGCCTCATCATCTCCTATGGTGTTGCTTTTTGGTGGCATGCTTCTGTTTGCATTGGTTCGCGGTCTGCTGCGTTATGCCGAGCAGGAGTGCAACCACTTTATTGCGTTTAAACTGCTTGCGCTTATTCGAGACCGCGTGTTTACGGCGTTAAGAAAGCTTGCACCAGCAAAACTTGAGGTTAAAAATAAAGGTAACCTGATGAGTGTTATCACCTCAGACATTGAGCTGCTCGAGGTTTTCTATGCGCATACTATCTCACCCATTTGTATTGCGACTGTTTTCTGCATTGTTATGGTGTGGTTTATTGCGGGTAGCACCAACTGGATTTTAGGTGTTATTGCACTTGTTTCTTATCTGATTGTTGGCGTAGTTATCCCGCTTAACATGTCTAAGCGCTCCGAGCAGGACTCTGCTGAAGCAAGAGATCTTGCTGGCAAGCTTTCGACGGTTACTCTTGATAACTTGCGTGGCCTTGACGAGATTTTGCAATATAACACCGGTAAGCAGATGATTGAGGAAACAAGCCAACTAGCCGATCAGTTAAGCGACAGACAGCAGGCTGTTAAGAAAGCATTTGGTGTCAACGATGCCGTTACCTCAACGGCTATTTTGCTTGCTGGCCTTGTCATGTTCTTTAGCTCGTTCTACTTGGCTCATACTCAGCAGATTCTTATGAACGAAGCTTTTATTGTTACTATTGCATTGATGAGTTCGTTTGGTCCTGTTGTTGCTTTAGCCGCACTTGGCACAACGCTTACTAGTACTATTGCTGCCGGCAATCGCGTTTTGGATATTCTGGACGAGAAGCCCCTGGTTGAAGATGTAGTAGACCAAAAAAACGTCTCCTATGAGGGCGTCCGTGTTTCTGAGCTTTCATTTGCATACGATGATGAGCAGATTCTGGATAATATTTCTGTAGATATTCCAACCGATAAGATTGTGGGAATTGTAGGAAAGAGCGGTTCGGGTAAGTCTACGCTGCTTAAACTTTTGATGCGTTTTTGGCCAGCAACACCTGGTGCCATTCAGATTTCTGGAACTCCTTTGGAGCAGATCAATACCTCTAACCTGCGTGATCTTGAGAGTTATATGACGCAGGATACGCACCTGTACCACGATTCCATCAAGAATAATCTGCGCATTGCAAAGCTTGATGCAACAGATGAGGAGATTATTGAGGCGTGCAAGAAAGCTTCAATTCACGAGTACATCTCTACGTTACCTCAAGGCTATGACACACCTGTTGCAGAACTTGGCGACTCGCTTTCTGGCGGAGAGCGCCAGCGTATTGGTCTTGCTCGTGCTTTCTTGCACGATGCACCTTTGATGCTGCTTGATGAGCCAACCAGTAATCTAGACAGTTTAAATGAGGCTATTATTTTGCGTTCTCTTGATAAAGAGACTGAGCACAAATCCGTGGTTCTTGTCTCTCACAGAGCTTCTACCATGGGGATTGCAGATGTTGTTTACACCGTTGATGGGGGACGAGTGAGCTAATGACACCTGAAGAAATTGAACAGAAGCGTCAGAAAGAAAAAGATCTTTTCTCGTTAATGATTCGTTTTTATTGCGAGAAGTACCACCACACCAAAGCTCATGAGCATCTGTGCGAAGAGTGCGCTGAGCTTGAAAAGTATGCCCATATGCGTGTACAGCGTTGCCCATTTATTGAGACAAAGACGTTTTGTTCAAAATGCAAATCACACTGCTACAACAAAGAGATGCGTGCTCGCGTTAAAGAGGTTATGAAATCTACAGGACCTCGTCTCTTGTTGCATCATCCAATTCTTGTGATTAAGCATGCGCTATAGTAACGTGGTTCTCTAGTATGCCTTGTAGCATTTTTTGAATCTTTTTCATTTGAAACATAACTGTTAACTCTGAGAATTATGTATTTTTGCCGCGGCGCATTAGGGTTACAGTGACCTCTCGCTTTACAGAAGGAGGTACTGCGTTGATTAAATCAAAAAAAGCGTCATTTATTTTTAAGCTGTTTATTGCTGTGATTGGCACCTTTGTGCTGTGTGATTCGGCGGGCATCTTTCGAATGAACTTCCGCGTTTCTTTCTTGTATTACTTTACTAATATTTCTAATTTGCTTCTTGTTGCCTATTTCTGGGGTGCGTTGTTCCAGGCTTACAAGCATCCTGAGACTGCTCAGAAACCATGGATGCCAACAGTTAAACATACACTTATGTTGGGCATTACCGTAACTGGTCTGGTGGCTTACTTCTTGCTTGACCACGGTGAGGTCTTTGTAAATGGCGTTTTTAAGTTCAACAATTTCATTTTGCACGATATGATTCCTATTTGCGCCGTTCTAGATTGGCTGCTCTTTGACGAGAAGCCAACTATGAGCTTTAAAGAGCCTCTTATCTGGCCTTTGTATCCGCTTACGTATTTTGCGTACATCATCGTCTTGGTACTAGGCTTTGGTGTACAGATCAAAGAGAAATCTCGCTGGCCTTATGGATTTATGGACTTTGACAAGCTGGGAGTTCCTGCGGTTGCTTTGACCATTGTGATTCTGGTTGTTGTCTTTGTTGCTCTGGGTTACCTCTACGTCTTCATTGATAAGAAACTTGGCGAGAAGATCAAGAAGGCTGAAAATTAAGTTATTCAAGTGGGATAACTGCAAGGTCGAAATCTGACTTGTTGCAAAGTAAAACCTAATTCATTGCAGGGCACTTGACACTTCTTGTCAGGTGCTTTTTATGCCATTTACGGGGCTATATTTGGAACGACGCATGTGTACTGGTAAAATATTAAAGAACTTGATGAAGGAGGTATTATGTCACTATATCGTCATCTACGTTCTAGTTTGGGATTAGCCCATAAAATTGTACTTGCGGTCTGTACTTTTGTGATGGCAATTGCGCTTCCAGCTATTGCAAAAGCTGATGCAATTTCTACGCCAAGAGTTGGCAGATCATCTGTTTTTCTAGTCGCGGCTGCAGTCAGTATTCTTGTAGCAGTAATTGGCGCTATTTTCATCATATGGCGCAACAGGTAAAACTTTGTCAACTCCACAGCAGCTTTTTCCCAAAAAAGAAGTCTCTACTTTTGCATATGCGTTGTGCCATTTTGTAGTTGACTTTGCATGTGTATCCACGATGCTCTGCGCAGTAAGCCGAGTGTTGGGGGAATCTGGTCAAGGTTCGCTTGAATTAGTGACTTTTAGCATTCTGCTCTACGACGTAGTTGCTTTTGCATTTCAGCTACCAGTTGGTATTGCTTTGGATAAGTTAGATAAAAACTCGTTCGCTGCGATGCTTTCATATGCGCTGATTGGCGGCGGAGTGTTACTTTCGCTTGTTCCTGTAGCACTTCTCGAGTGGCCAACAGTTCTGTTGCTTGCTGTTGGAAATGCGCTTTTCCACTGCGCAGGAGGCCTTTGTGTACTCAACATCTCTCAGAAACATGCAGGACCATCGGGAATTTTTATTGCAACGGGTGCAGTAGGAGTGTTTTTAGGTACGTTTAGTGCGCGGTATGGAAGACTTCAAGTTGCGTTTGCGCTGCTCGTCTTGCTGTTTTTATGCGCGATTATTACCCAAGTGGTACAAAAGGTTAATAAAAAGTACTGGCATATACATAACACTCCGTTTGCTATTCCTGAGTTTTCGTCCCGCACTTTGCTTGCAATTGTTCTACTTTGTTTTGTTGTTGCACTTAGAAGTTATGCTGGTATGGTCATGGCGTTTCCTTGGAAGAGCGAGATGCTTCTGTTGGTTTTGAGCATTCTAGGTGTATTTGCGGGTAAAGCTTTTGGCGGAATGATTGCTGACCGTATTGGCTTTAGAACCACAGCGATTTTCTCTCTGATTGCTGCAGCTACTTTATTTATACCTTCATGGGAGATACCTTTTATGGGTCTCTTGGGTGTATTTTTCTTTAATTTTACGATGGCAATTACGTTGGCTTCTTTGGCTAATATTTTGTCCAGCGCAAAGGGAACCGCATTTGGTCTAGCCAGCTTCTCTTTGGCAATAGGTGCATTACCCGCGCTTTTAGGTTTTCGTTTGGAACATCCTTTGGCGCTTTTTGCAATGAGTTTGGTCTCGGCGTTTGCTTTGGGTGTAGGTCTGACTTTGGTAAAAGATTCCATAGTCACAGGTCCATTTGGTCACGAACGCTCGGTGCAGGTTTTAAATGACGTACAGGTAGAGCAGGCGCCGCAGATCGAACAAGCAACACAGGAGTCGCAGGTCACGCAGACTATACATGTTACGCCAGAAGCTTCAATCGCACAGACTGAGCATGTAGCTCCAGGCGACGAGTCTACGGCAACTTTGGGAAACGAGCAGCATGACTAGCTGGATGTTTTTCTCGTCGTATTTTATTTCGACGATTCAAACATTTCTGTTTTGTCTGATTCTTACTATTTTTGTTGAGCTTGTTATTGCATATTTAATCGGCATTAAAAATAAACAGGCGCTACTGATTATTGTTGCAGCTCAAGTATTTACTAATCCAATTGCCGTTTTTATAACGAGTGCATGTATGGAGTGGACTACTGATAGTGCACAGTATTTTGCCTGTGTTATATTCGTTGAACTGGTAGTCATTGCCGCTGAAGGCTTAATTTACAAGTTTAAAGGAGTGAGTAGCGCTCCGTGGAAACTGTCAATTTTATGCAATCTCGCATCGGTATCTTTAGGCATTCTCATTCAAGTATTTATATAAAAATTTAGCGAGAAACCCTTTGAGTAGGAGGGACTTCTCGCTAAATATGGGTGATATATAAGATGAAGCTTTAATGAACGATTGCGATAAGAAGAGCTCCCACTATAAGACCAATGGACGTTCTGAGTGCTGCTGTAGCTTGCCTGTGTAAGAGCTTTTGCGCACGAGATGTGCGAGTAAGCTTGGCTTGTGGGGTGTTGAGTATGTGCATTGGTCCTCCTTTCTTAGTTCTTGTTTAGTATATGCCCAAAAGTAAGTCTAGGTAAACTTTTAAGTATAAAAATGATACAGAAAATCACACCAAGAGTGAGTCCAATCATGCCTCCAGAAGAGGCATCTAAGTAATAACTGCCAGTTATTCCAATCAAAATGCTAAGTGTGGCAATAAGTGGAGAAATCCAGAGCATATGCTTCATTTGGTTAGTGAGGAGTCTTGCGCAGGCACCCGGGACAATAAGGAGTGAAACAGACAAAATAACACCAACTGCTTGGAGGGATATGACAATTGCTAAGGCTAGGGCAACAAGTAAGAATGAGGTGAGTGTTTTGATGGAGAGACCGATTGCTTGAACCTGTGTTTGATCAAATGAAAGCAAGGTCAGGTCTTTGTTTTTAAGTATGAGTAGAATTGCAATAGGGAGGCCAATGCAAAGAACTTGCAGCATGTCGAGCGTGGTGACACCCAAAAGATTTCCAAACAGTATGTGTGACAGGTTAATTTGGCTTGGAACTTTTGATATGAGAACTGTTCCCAGTGCAAAAAATGTTGTAAATACTATACCGATTGCAGTATCAGCACGTACAATTTGACTCTTTTTGACTTGTCCGACCAACACCACGGTAATAAGGGCAAACACAAGCGCTCCCACCAGATAGGGAAACCCAAGTAGATGGGCAATGACTACGCCTGGAAGAATAGAGTGGGAGATAGCATCGCCCATGAGCGACCAACCCATGTGGGTGATCCAACAGCTTAAGAGTCCGCAGACTATTGCAGTTGCAATACCAGTGATGAGGGCTCGCTGCATGAATGCATATTGGAGAATATCAACCTCAGGCATGGAGTACCTCCTCAATATGGGTGTCCTCAGAAATTCCAAGGTTCTGTAGGAGGGCGTCTCCGGAAAGAATTTCTTTTGAAGGCCCCTGTGCGGTGATAGTCCTATTGATGACCAGACAAAGCGGGAATTTCTGCTGAGCTAAGTTAATGTCGTGAATTGAAACGAGCAATGTTTTGCCTTCTTTACTGAGGTTATTGAGCTGTTCAGTGATGATGGCTTCAGAACGAGCGTCTACTCCTGCAAACGGTTCATCGAGAAACACTAGTTCAGCAGCTTGTGCAATTCCGCGTGCTACAAAAACGCGCTTTCTTTGTCCACCAGAAAGCTGGGCAAGCGGACAATTCATAAGGTCGGCCAGATTAACGCGTTCTAGTGCTTGAGCAACCAGTTCCTTGTCCTGGGCGGAAGCTATGCGCATCCAACCTTGATGAACATATCTACCCTGCATAACAACGTCTTTTACGAGCAGGGGAAAGGTTGCATCAATTGCCTCTGTTTGAGGAACGTAACTGACTTTGCCCAGCTTACGTGCTTGTGAAAGAGTCTGATTGCCCCAGGTGATGGAGCCCTCGCATGGGATGGTATCCATCAGCGCTTTGAAGAGTGTAGACTTACCAGCACCGTTGACGCCTACAAGTGCGCATAGATCTCCTGTTGAGAGGGAGAAATTCACGTCATGAATGATGGGTTTCTCGCGGTCTTTTTTCTCGTACCAGGCGCAAAGTTGTGAAACGCAAAGATTCATTGAATAATTACCTTCCCATGAGGCCAGATACGATTGCGTCTGCATCGTGTTGAAGCAGATCAAGATAGGTTGGAACGGGGCCGTCGGCTTCTGAAAGGGAGTCAACGTACAAGATGTTTTTCTCGTCAGTTTTGAGGGTTGCACCTGTCTCGTCAGCTACTTGCTGCATTGCCTTGGGGTTTACCGTGGATTCGCAGAATACCGCAGGAATTTGCTGGGATTTTACGACCTCAACGACCTTGGCAATCTGCTGCGGAGTGCCTTCATCAGCGGCGTTAACTGCCCAGAGGTAGAGCTCCTTCATGTTGGTATCGCGGCATAGATATGAGAACGCACCCTCGCAAGTCACAAGCGTGCGCTGGTTTTCCGGTAGGGCACTGAGCTCTTCGATTAGTCGAGAAGAGATGTTGTCGAGTTCTTTTTTGTATGCGTCACCGTTGGCTTCAAAGTCCTTAGCATGGTCAGGAACAAGGCTGCTCAGCGCGCGGACGATATTCTCGACATAGATCTTGCCGTTTTCAGGTGACATCCACGCATGTGGATTGGCCTGGCCTTGGAAATCGCCTTCGGCAATAGGGATTGCGGTAATACCTTCACTGAGGTCAGCACGTTGGGCGGGTGATTCGTCAACAAAGCGCTCAAACCAACGCTCAAGCCCCAGGCCATTGTTAAGGATAAGCTGGGCTTTCTGCGCTCGCTTGAGGTCGTCGGGAGTGGGCTCGTAGTCATGAATTTCTGCGCCAGCCTTAGTGATGGATTCCACCTGGCAAAACTCGCCTGCTACGCGAGAAGCCATGTCTTGAATGACGGTGAAGGTAGTCAAGACAAGAGGAGCCGAGGAGTTCTGGTTTGATGTAGAGTCTGAATTGGTTGCAGAATTGCGTAATCCACAAGCAGAGAGCGAGGCGATGGCAATTGTAGAACTTGCGACAATCAGAGACATCGCTGACCTGCGGGTTAGAAGAGGGTTGCGGTGAGTGTGCGGTTGCAGGTTTGTATGCGGGCGCAGATTTGCAGCTGTTGAGTGATGTTTCATGGTAACTTCCTTCGTAGAGATTAGAGCTGGTAGTCGCGAAATTGGGAACGTGGGACTAGGAGCTCAACGGGTTTCTCGCTATAGTATATTCCTAAAAGTTAGCCATGTCTAACTTTTAATAAATAAGATTCTTTTTTGTGATGATTTGAAGACAAAAATTTGAAAGATTAAGCGTGAATTTTAATGTGTCATTTGTGTCACATTTTAAGCACTTTACTTTCTTTTACCTAATTAACCATAGGATTTGTCTCTCAAAAATAATTTTTTTGTAGAAAATTATGTGAATACAGCTAGAATTTATTTATTCCCTAATGGTCTTTGCTCGTGAAAAATAAGGAGAGAGCATGACGTTCGATTTTACAGACAAATTGGTTTTGGTTACAGGCGGAAGCGCTGGCATTGGCGCTGAAATCTCCAAGGGTATTGTTGCTGGAGGTGGACATGTAATTGTTTGCTCTCGCCACGAGGACACTGGCCGCAAGTTTGTCGAAGAGCTTGGTGAGGGTAACTATTTCTACCCAATGGACATTGCAGATGCAGAGGGTGTTAAGAAGACTGTTGCTCAGATTCTTGAGGAGTGCGGAGACGTTAACGTTCTTATCAACTGCGCTGGCCGCATCAGTTCCGTTCCTTTTGCTGAGGTAGATGATGAGGAGTGGAATAAGACTATCAACACCAATCTCACTGGTACTTACAATGTGACTCATGCTCTCTGGCAGCACTTCATTAAGCGTGGCGGCGCTCGTATCGTCAACGTTTCTTCCGTTGCCGGCAAAATTGGTGGCGGTCTTCTTGGTACCGTTGCATATGCATCTTCTAAGGCTGGCATGAATGGCTTTACCAAGGCTATTGCTAAAGAGGGTGGCAAGTACGGCATTTCTTGTAACGCTGTTTGCCCATCTTTTACTATTACAGATATGACCACTGCACTTTCCAATGATGAGGAGAAGTACAAGAAGGTTGTAGGTATTATTCCTCTTGGCCGTCCTGCTCAGGCATCTGAGCCTGCACAGATGGTACTGTTCTTTGCTTCTGATGCTGCTAGCTTTGTCAACGGTGAGGTTGGCGACTGCGACGGCGGCATTGTTATGGACTAGGTGATTGTTAATGGCTACAAAAGATCCAATTTCTATTCAGCACCCATTTAAGGCATTGGGTCGTATTCCAGGTGCAAATATCCTGATACCATTGCTGCTTGGTGTTTTTATGAACACATTTTTCCCAGAGGTATTTCCAACGCTTGGTAGCTTTACTGCAGCCATGACCGTCAAGGGTACTGCTGCTCTGGTTGGTGCTTTCATGCTGTGTGTTGGTGCAACCATTTCGTTCAAAAGCGCGCCAAAGGCTGCACTTCGTGGTGCAATCATCATCATTTCTAAGGTTGTGTTCTGCGTTGCTTTGGGTCTTGCTGTTTTGTTCTTCCTGAACGACAACCTGCTTGGCCTTTCTTCTATGGTTATTCTCGCTGCTTGCTCTGGTGCAAACAACTCTATGTACGCAGGTCTGATGGCTGATTACGGTAACGAGTACGAGCAAGGCGCAGTTGCAATTACTACACTGGTTGTTGGTCCTCCAGTTACCATGCTTGCTCTTGGCGCAACTGGTCAGTCTCCAATTAACTGGTCTTTGCTTGGTGCAGTTCTCCCAATTATCTTAGGTATTTTGCTTGGCAATTTCTTCCCATCTATGAAGAAGATGCTAACTAGTGCTTTGCCAGCAATTATTGTGATGACCTTCTTTGCAATGGGTACTACCATGAAATTTGATTCTCTAATCATGGCTGGTCCTGCAGGTATTTTGCTTGGCGTTATCTGCTCCGTCTGTGGTGGCTTTATCAACTATTTTGTTGATCGAGCAACTGGCGGAACAGGTATTGCTGGTGTTGCAATTTCTTCCTGCGCAGGGGCAAACGCACTTACACCTGCTGCTATGGCAGAGGCTAATCCAGCTCTGTACGGTGGAGCTGCTCTTGCTACCGCAAATGCACAGGTCGCAGCTGCAGTTATCGTAACTGCAATCTTGACTCCTTTGATTACTGGTTATGTCGCTGAGCATTTTGCTAAAAAGGACAACACCTCAGAGGAAGTTGTTGAAGCTGCTTAACAAGTTTCACAAATCTAAGTGTAAAATCCCAACACCTAAAGGTGCTGGGATTTTTTGTTGCTTGAATAGTTAACTTTGTAACTCAAAAGCTTGTTATTAGTTTTTATTACAAGTAATAACTACTTAATCAGAATATTTCCTTCATAGCGGTCATGAACATCCTGAGGTGTAACGCCCATGTGTTTCTTGTACAGTCTGCTGAAGTAGAACGGATCGTTGTAACCAACTGCCTCGGAAGTCTCTCGTACAGAAAGACCAGACTGAAGTAGCTGTTTAGCATGATCAAGACGCTTTGCAATGATGAACGTCATTGGGCGAACGCCAAATGTTTGGACAAAATTGTTAGAGAAGCGCTGAGTACTCATTCCGCAGCGTTTGGCTAAGTCGGGAATGGTAATTGGATTTGCAAAGTGGAGTTCGATATATGTGCGAGCGTCGGCCATACTCTCCTGGACTTTTTGGCTGTTGGTAAGCAGAAACATTGATTTGATAAGTTCGGTGCCATTGACAATCTGCGCAACACGATTGTCCAGTGATGGGGTGGTATTAAGTTTTTCTAGGTCAAGTGTCTTATTAAGAATGCGATCAAACCCTTGAGGATCGAATGCATATGCATTGAAGATTGGACTAGTGACATCGTCCTGCACGCCGTCATAATAGATATTTACGTGGTCAAAAGAACGCCCGTAAAGTGTGCGATAAGAAACGGTCTGACCTGCGGGAGCGTGTACAACGGTGGTTCCTTCGCAGATAAACTCTTCGCCGCCAATAGTAATTTCAGCTGCTCCAAAAATAGGAATGATGAAAACAGAATGGGCAAGCGAAAAAGTAACTTGGGAGTCAGCAATCTTCTGCTGACGGTTTATTGAAAACACACTATACGTCTGCCGCGAATAGGTCTTTTTTAGTTCTTGCAGATGAGCCTGCATAGAATCTCCTCATTTCACAAGCGTCCTACCATACTGAATATAAAAAATGACATGGAGAGTATTTTAGTCAGCAGAGCAGCGATTGCAACCCAAAATAAAAGAAAAAATACCATTTCAGGGGTTAATTTTTGATTAACGAAAAAGACAATTGGCTACGTACTTTTTATGAAATGATTCAAAAAAGAGCAATTTATGTCTAAATTTTATCCATTCAGTTTAAAGATTTTATCTGTTGTCTATTTGCTTTAAACTGCCGATAAATAGTGTTTTTGATACCATAACTAACTATGCACAAAATGGGTACTACAGGTTTCTTTAGTTTGTTATGAATTCTGTTGGCTTTTGCAGAGATTTCTCGTAGAAAGTTTGTATATGGAGCAGCTTGCACACGTTTTTTCGCTTATTGTTCAACCCGCATATGACTTGACCGGTAGTTGGTGGGCGGCAATTTTCCTTTTTACCTTTGCGACTAAAATTATTCTGATGCCTTTGGCGCTTTGGACGCAGCAAAACTCTATTGTTATGGTACGTCTTATGCCCGAGACCTTCCGCTTGAAGACGCGTTACTTTGGCGATAAAGAGACAATCGAGGAGCGTTCAAATGAGCTCAACAAAAAGGCAGGCTATCACCCACTTCTAAGCCTTATTCCTCTTGCAATTCAGGTAGTCATTCTGTTTGGTCTGGTTGACGTCATTCATGGCATCACAGATTCCGGTGCTCCTGGCACTGAGTTTTTGGGTATGACCCCAATCATTGATGGTGGTATCACTTGGATTATGCCACTAGCAGCAGCTCTTTCTTCAGTAGCCTTAGGTCTTGCCTCCAACAAGCTGAATCCACTTCAGCGCGAGCAGTCCCGTGCTGAGAAGAACACCACAAATGGTCTTTCCATTGCAATGTCGCTTGTGTTAGCAGTTTACGTTGTTTGCGGCATGGCGTTCTACTGGGTTTGCTCAAATCTCCTTTCAATTCTTGTCCAAATCGTATGTAACATTATTATTGACCCTCGTAAACAGGTTGATTACGAGGATTTGAATGCTGCGCGTGATGAGTTTGAGGCAATGGACGCAGCAACCAAGTCCACTCACAAATGGTTCCAGCGCGATCCTCATGCCGCCCGCGAAAAAGAAGATTACAAGCGCTTCTTTGATACTATTGGCAAGCACTTAGTTTTCTACTCCGAATCAAGTGGCTTCTACAAATACTTTCAAGGCGCAATTGAGTGGCTGTTGGCAAATTCTGACATTTGTGTCCACTACGTTACCTCTGACCCTAATGATCAGGTCTTTGAGCTTGCAAAACAGCAGCCTCGTCTGATTCCGTACTACTTGGGTCAGCGTCGCCTTATCACGCTTTTTATGAAGCTTGACGCGGACGTTGTAGTTACTTCCCTCGGTGATCTGGAGAGCTCTTACATGAAGCGCTCCTACGTGCGTAAAGACGCTGAGTACATGTATATGTGCCACCACATGACTTCTATGACGGTCACCTCAACACGCAACGAGTACACCTACTACGATGACGTTCTGTGCGTTGGTCCTCATCAGCAACATGATCTTGAGCTGGTCGAGAAGTACTACGGTACGCCATCAAAGAGAAAGCCTGCCATTGGTTACGATCTTCTCGATAGATCAATCCAGAATTACCAGAAGCAGAATCTGGGCCAGCGTAAACCTGGCGAGAAACCCCTGTTGTTGATTGGTCCTTCGTGGCAGTACGACAACTTGATGGACAGCTGCCTTGACGGAATTCTTAAGCAGCTTATGGGTCGTGGCTGGCGCATTGTGGTTCGTCCGCACCCAGAATATTTGAAGCGTTATCCTGCCCGTATGGAAGAGATTCTTGCTCGCTATGCTGACGCGGATCCCGAGGAGCTTTCCTTTGAGACTGATTTCAGCTCCAACACTTCAGTTCTCTCAGCTGACCTGCTCTTTACTGACTGGTCAAGTGTTGCCGAGGAGTTCTCGTTTACTACGCTCAAGCCGTCGGTCTTCATTGACACTGCAATGAAGGAGAATAATCCCGATTGGAGCAAAATCCACTCGGATCCATGCGATATTACGTTGAGAAATCAGATTGGTCGTAGTTTTGATCCTAAGGATCTCTCGGGTCTTGGCGATGCAGTTGCACAGATGCTTGAAGAGACTGATAGCTGGTCGCATAAGATTGAAGAAATTCGCAACAACATGATCTTCAACCTTGGTCACGGCGGAGAAGCTGCAGGTAAATTTATCCTCGAACGTGTTTTAGCACATCAAGAGGAGGCTGCTGAGCAGGGTGATGCCGCAGGTGCTAACACGACTTCCAAGAAGAGTGATGCTGTTGAGGCTGACGCTGCCGACAAGGGCAACGTTGCCGCCATCGACGAAGTCACAACAACAATTGATGAGGACGGTGTTTCTCGTGATTAAAGCCACAACCTCTACCAAGAGAAACTCCCACAGCTCAGCTGCTCAAAGGCGCGCAGCATTCCTCCACGCTGTGTTCTACCTTGCAGTGTTGACCTTTGCGTGGTGGGCGCTTCTGCCTGCAACAGCTCAGGCGTACGTTGACCCATCCGTCATGACCTACACCATCCAGGCGCTGGCAGCCGTGGTGGTTGCGCTGTCGGCCGTACTTGGTGTGGCATTTAGGCGCTCGCGCAAGGTGCTCTTCCGTATGCTCAAGATTGACGAGAACGCAGACAAAATCGTCGAAGGCGCCGTTCACAAGGTGGATGCAAAGGGTGCACAGGCTGCAGACGCTCAGATGCGAGAAACCCTTGCAGCTGAAGCCATCCGCATCAAGGAGCGCAAAGAGGGCACGCTTAAACCTAAGGGGCGTATTGGCGTTGCGTTTACTGTCTCGTTCTTCACCGTCTTTACTATTCTGGTGGTAGCTCCTCTTGAGCTGGTAGCCAATAGCGCGCGTGACCTCTCGTTCAATCTTAATGATGTTGCAGGTTCTGTTATTATTGCCGGTCTTGTGCTTACGCTTATCTTGACGGTATTTCTTTCGCTGCTGCGCAAGCGCCTCTTTAACGTTGCAGTGGCCCTTGTGGGTGCGGTCGGTTTTGCTGCATATATCCAGGTAGTGTTTATGAATGGCGGAATGCCTCTTGCTGACGGTCACGAGGTCATCTGGTCAAACTTCACTAAAAAGATGGTTATCTCGGGCTTTGTCTGGTTGGTAATCATTGCTGGTAGTGCGGTTTTCTCGATCATTCGTGCCCGTCAATTCCGCACCGGTCTTTTGGTAACGTCCGTAGCGCTTGTCATTGTTCAGGCAGTAGGCGTTGCCAGCCTTTGGGGGCCATCTATTGCTGCATCAATTGACGCAAATCCAGAGAATTACCAGGTAGTTGCAACTCGTGAGGGTCTGCATAGTGTTTCTTCTAAGAAAAACGTCGTGGTGTTTGTTCTTGATACTACTGACACCGCTTTTGTCCAGAGGCTCTACGATGAGCAACCAGAGACATTTGCCGGTTTAACTGGCTTTACGTGGTACAGAAATTCTGCGGGCTCTATGATTCCAACCCGATACGGCGTGCCTTCACTGCTCTTTGGTACACGTCCTCAGCCTGGCGAGAATTTCAACGAGTTTGTTTATAACTGGGCACAAAGTGATCAGTATTTGAGGGATATCCAGAATGCTGGATTTGAGGCCGGGTTGTACACTGACCAGCTCAATTACGACCGTTATAGAGGTACAGCTCAGAAGTACTCTGTGAACTATCATCCACCGGTTGGTAGGGGACTTGATAACCAGCTGGATGTTTTTGGTGCACTGCGTATTCTTTACAAGACGGCTCTGTGTAGGGACATGCCTTGGGTGTTTAAGCCCCGTTTCTGGTATTACACGGAGGACCTCAATGTGCGCATGCGCCGCCAGGTCAATATGGATGAAGTTGATCTCTCCTCTCAGCCATACACCGAAGACGATCTCAAGTATTACCAGGAGTTGCAGCATTACGGACTCTCGATTGATGATACGGGTCAGAACGGTTCGTTCCGTTTCATTCACCTGTTTGGCTCGCATCCACCTTACACTCTTGATCGTAACGTTGAGCGCACTGAGGATCCAAGCAAGCAAAACGTTGACGAGCAAACCATTGCATCTTATCGAATTGTTGAAGCATACATTGCTGAGCTTAAGCGTTTGGGTGTATATGAGAACACGTCTTTTATCATTACTGCTGACCACGGTGATTGGTATTTGACGGACAATGATATTCAAACGCCTTCAAATCCAGTTATTATGTACAAGCCTGCAGGCCAAACTGCTGAAGAAGCTGCTCAGCCTATGCAGATTTCTGACGCACCTGTCTGGCACTATGACATTTTGGCCCAAACTCTGAAGGATATGGGTGTTGACCAGCAGACGCTCTCCAACTACACTACACCTCTCGATGAGGTCCATGAGGGAGATGTTCGTCCTCGCTACTACATCGAGACGCTCTCCAATGGCAAGCGCGATATTTTTGTCAGGGAGTTTGTCATCAACGGCAATGCTAATGACATGAATGACTGGAGTCTTACGGGTAACGAATGGCGCGTTGACCCCTGGCATGATTAATTAGGCTGTCCTCTAGCAATAAGCCCTGGCGAGAAACCCAGCTAATCGCACTATCCATCCACAAGAAAAGCCGTGTCTTTGTGACGCGGCTTTTCTTGTGGGAATTTATGTGAGCGAGCTTGTAAAGCGGAGTTCAACGATAAGTTGGAGCGACTACGGCATAATCCATGCCGGTAAACCATCAGAGAAAATGCGTGCTAGAGGATATGCCTCTTCAATGGTCAATGTAGCAACAACGCGATAAGGACCTTCTGCTTGTATGTCAAAGACTAGTGCAAGGGGTTTCTCGCCATCAGTGGTAGGAAGTGCAAGGTAGATGCAGTGTTTGGAGGGATTGTAGAGCTCAACCGCTATACGCCAGCCACGCTTTGCAGCGCGAAGAGCATTCTGAACCAGAGGTGAGTCGGTATCAAATCCGCGTTCTGAATCAAAGAGTGGGGTAGTGTGAGTTGAGACAGGTAGCGAGAAGTCAGTATCGGCGTGCATGAGCTGCTGCTCGTTCTTTCTGTATACATACGCTGCGGAAAGACAAGCCTGTGCCGCCTGAAGAGATGGTGCGTCACTTAGATAAGCGGTACTGAGTGCATGCCAATCGGAGATAGGAGCCTCGTGCATGACCACGTCAATTGGGTTGATAGGCAGCGCTTTTTCTGCTGCAGGAAGCTTCTCCCAAGAGGCAATGCTGGATTTTGGCAGTCCGCGGTGCGCGTCAACCGCTTGATCGTGCAGTTCATCAGCGGAAACACTAAGCTCTAAAAGTATCCAGGGACGCAGAGCTCCGCGTCGAGACTTGCGAATGGTAGCAGTAATAACCTCGTCTGTCTGGGGTTTCTTGTAGCGCGTGTTAAACGTAAAGATCCCACCGGTAGAAATGAGCGAGCGAGAAGCCTTGGCCAGTTCAAAGTCTTCCTCGAGCTGCTGGACGACATTGGCATCGACAGGGGCCATTTGATACAAAATGCCAAGAAGCTCATTGCTGATGTGCAATTCTTCTTCGAAGTTGGAAGGATATGCTGTGGTTGTAACAGGAGTTTCTACCTGTATTGATACTTGATCGGAATTCTTTGGTTCAGGTGCAACTGCTGAAGAGGACTTTGCTGTGGAGTTAAAGGCCTTCTGTACCACAGAAGGTGTCGCTTCGAGCTTCTTCTCTTCGTCAGAGCCGTCGTAGGGGTTGTAGGTAACTGTGAGCGAGATGGTTGGCTCAGGCGCTATGGGTTCCGGAGCTTCAGTTGCAGGCTCAAGTTCAGGCTCTGGGGCTGCGACGAAGTCGGACTCTTCTATCTTTGGATTCGTGGACTCAGGCTCAAGTTCAGGCTCTGGGGCCGCGACGTTGTTGGACTCCTGCTGGGGTACTTCCTTTGTAGAAACTTCAACTTCAGTGACTTCTGGCACAACAACTTCAGGCTCTTCTGCTTCTGTTTGAGTCTCTGCTACCAGGCGCTTAGGCTTGAGGGCGCGAATGGACTTTGCTCCACGGCGACGCTTCCAAGGTTTGCCGTTATTTTGAGCTTCAACGTTTTTCTCGCCAGCAGCAAGAGCAGCTTCAAAGGCATCAAAGGTTAAAAGCGTTGCGTAGACATAACCTTTTTTGAACGCCGTGATTTTGATGAAATCGGAACATGCTTCCATGAGTGTACGGATGTCATCAAAACCAAAATCTTGCGGGGCAAGATCATCCTCAATAAGGACGCCTTCAACGGTAGAAAGGGGAGTCTGCTTAGAGATGCCGATGGTATTCTTTAGTAGTTTATACAGGTAGAGAGCGTATTCTTGTTTTATAACAGCCATGATGCTCCTGAGATAGTAGTTAATGGACTACATACTACTCGATTTTGAACAGACAAAGATACTGATTACGCACAGAAAGTCGCAATATGTAACGTAAAGAAGCGGCTGGACTGATAGAATAAAGCTAGATTGAGGGGAGGCCATATGATTGGTCGTTTTATTAAAAGAGCTGCAGTTAGAGCTGCAGGTTTAGCAATTACTCAGTATGCCGCAAAGGCAGCGCTTCAATCTGAGGCTGGAAGAAAGTTACTGGCCACAACGGCTTCTAAGGCCGCTAACTTAGCTGGTAATATCGCCAAGGAGCAGATTGCGGCTGGTTTTAATGCTCATGTGAGACCAGCGCTTCCAATCGCTGATTCTATTCAGACATCAGTTGCTCGTGCTCAATCCGCGCTTCGTTCAGCTCAGACTTCGGTTTTGGCTGCTCAGGCTCAGCTTCAGTCCAACTTAGAGAATCGTTTTTCTCGCTCAAAGAACAAGCTTTCAAAGCAGCTTTCAAGCACTGCTGAGTCGCTTGAAGAGATGGAGGATACTCTAGCCGAGCATCAGGATGCTGTTACGGATATTGCAGTTACAGATGCTGTTGAGGAGATTGCTGCTCAAAATGGACAGGATTCAGACACACCGCTAGCCCCTGCTCAGAAGGGCAAGACGCTTAGAAACGTAGCAATTGCCGGTGGTGTTGTGGCTGGTGCAGCTCTTGGTCTAGCAGCATATGGTGCCTACTCCATTGCTCCTCGTAAGCAGAACGATCGCCTGCTTCTGGAGCGTTGGCATGAGATTGCTCGTCATCGCTATGCTCATCGTGGCCTTTACAACAACGAGGCTGGTATTCCGGAGAATTCTCTGCTGGCTTTCCGTGCAGCTTGCGAGAAGGGCTTTGGCTCCGAGGTTGATGTTCACCTGACCGCAGACAATAAGCTGGTTGTTGTTCACGATTCAGCACTTGATCGTCTTTGTGGTGTACAGAAGATTGTTGAGGAATCCACGCTAGAGGAGCTTCGTGGTCTTAGACTCCTTGCTACAGATGAGCAGATTCCAACATTTGAAGAAGTCCTTGAGGTCTATGCTTGGAGTGGCTCTGGTGAGCTTCCTGCACCTTTGATCATTGAGGCTAAGACACGCCACAATAATGCTGAGCAGCTTACAGAAAAAATTATGCAGGCTCTTGATCTTCGTCCTGTTCGCGCATGCATCGAGAGCTTTGATCCTCGCGTTTTGCAGTGGCTGCGTCAGAACCGTCCTGAAATGCTTCGTGGTCAGCTTTCGGAGAATTTCCTGATTGATCGTCAGACCAGGCACATGAACATCGCTACACGTGCTGGTGCTACAGCTCTCTTTGGTAATTCTGTTGGTCGTCCTGACTTCATTGCATACAAGTTTGAGGATCGCAAGAACCCCTTTGTTAAGCTGGCTTGTAACACCATGGGCGCACATCTTATTACATGGACTGTTAGGAGCGAGGAGGACATGATTGCTTCTGAGCTTGAGGGTGCTCCTGTCATCTTTGAGGGATTTATTCCAACTCCTGCATCGCTTATTAATTAGTTTTGCAGGCAGCAAAAAGTATTGTTGAACTATAGAGGTATTTAGGACTCCACGGGTTTCTCGCCCGTGGAGTTTTTTACATAGCAAATTTTTTCAAGACTGTCGTATGAATATATGTACATATATAAATTTATAGGGTAGACTAGGTATAACAACAACCCAAGGAGGAGCTATGAGCCCAAAGACAAAGGTGAAGATTGTTCGCATTGTCTGTTCTGCTGTTTTGTTAGGTGTTGCTTACGTGGTTGAACATGTATTTAACCTGCAGCTTTGGCAGGCGCTTTTGCTCTATCTGTTGCCTTATGCCGTTGCAGGATATGATGTTGTTCTGGAGGCATGGGAGAGCATCACTGAGGGTGAGTGCTTTAACGAGGACTTGCTTATGACCATTGCTACCCTTGGTGCTTTGTTCATTGGTTTTGTGCCTAATGGCTCTCCTATGTTTGACGAGGCTGTCTTTGTCATGCTGTTCTTTCAGGTAGGAGAGGTATTTGAACACCTCGCTTCCGATAACAGCAAGAAGTCCATTGCCAAGCTTATGGATATCCGTCCTGATAGCGCAACGGTTGAGCGCGACGGACAGCTGCTCACTGTCTCACCAGAAGAGGTTGATCTAGGAGAGATTATCGTAGTAAAACCAGGTGATCGTGTTCCTGTTGATGCAGAGATTGTCGAGGGTTCTACCAGTCTTGATACCGTCGCTCTTACCGGTGAGAGCGTTCCTCGTGACGCGACGGTGGGGGATAATATTATCTCGGGTTGTGTCAATCTTTCTGGTGTGGTGCGCGCTCGCGTTACCCACCTCTTTGAAAACTCTACAGCTATCCGCATTATTAAGCTGGTGGAGAGTTCAAATCAAAACAAGTCTAAGAGCGAGAGCTTTATTCGTCGTTTTTCTCGCGTCTATACCCCAGCTGTTGTTTACAGTGCTATTGCGCTTGCAATTTTGCCACCTCTGTTCTCGGGAGATTTTGTAGGCAATGCTTCTACCTGGGTTGTAAGGGCGCTTACCTTCCTTATTGCTTCATGTCCTTGCGCGCTGGTTGTTTCTGTACCACTAACCTTCTTTGGCGGCATTGGCGCTGCTTCAAAGGAGGGTATTTTGATTAAGGGTTCTGCATACATTGATACGCTGTCTACTCTTGATACCGTTGCATTTGATAAGACCGGTACGCTGACTGAGGGTGTCTTTGAGGTTCTCGCTGTTCATCCTCAAACTACTGGCGAGAAGGACCTTCTACACCTAGCTTCTCATGTTGAGATGCACTCCACACATCCAATTGCGGCGGCTCTTCGCGCTGCCTATCCTAGTGAGGATGATGGTTGCGTTATTACGGATATCAAGGAAATTGCAGGTCAAGGTATCTGTGCTAACGTGAATGAAAAGAGTGTTGCTGTTGGCAATTGTGCGCTCATGGAGAGCGTTGGAGCTTCCTGGAAGGCATGCGAGAACCATGGAACCATCATTCACGTAGCAGTTGATGGAACCTACATGGGTCATATTGTGATTTCTGACCGTGAACGAGCTGACGCTCCAGCAGCAATTGCTTCTCTCAAAAACGTTGGCGTTTCCAAAGTTGTCATGCTTACGGGCGATAAACGCGATGTTGCAGAAGAGATTGCAGCAACGATGGGTATTACCGAGGTCCGCGCGGAGCTACTTCCACAGGATAAGGTATCTGCAGTCGAAGATCTTCTCGCCCAGAAGATAGCTGGTAAGTCACTTGCTTTTGTAGGTGACGGCATCAACGACGCTCCTGTTCTTGCTCGTGCAGATGTTGGCGTTGCTATGGGCGTTTTAGGATCTGATGCTGCTATCGAAGCTGCTGACGTAGTGCTTATGGATGACAACCTCTCTAAGCTCTCAAAGGCTGTAAAGATAGCTCGTTACACCTTGGGCATTGCGAAGCAGAACATTGTGTTTGCTATTGGCATCAAGGTTGCCATTTTGATTCTTGCAGCCGTTGGTTTGGCTCCTATGTGGCTGGCTGTCTTTGGAGACACGGGTGTTATGGTGCTCGCGGTGCTTAATTCCACTAGAGCTCTGAATATCAAGTCAATTAAGTAGGAGAGAGGCTAAGACTCACTTGCCAATAAAAAAGGGCACTCACAAAGGAGTGCTCCTACAAATGATCGATTACAGATTACTGCGACTTTTTACGAAGTTTACGAGCACGGTTTGCAAGATTGCGAACCGTGCTTTCCATTCCGTGTGGAACATAGGTAAGTGATTCTAAGTCTTCTGGAAGGTAGTCAACAAGACTAACAGGCTTTGTAGGTGTGAAATCTGCTGGTATAGGACCTGGAGCAATCAGGTAAGCATGCACTTTGGCTCCTTGGGCACCAAGTTTTTCTTCGTATTCACTAGGAACATCATTAGGAAAATCTGCCTGAGCATCACGCGTTTTCCAAATAAAGTTGTAACCAGCAACTTCAACTTGCTCAAGAGAAAAATCAAAAAGTGGTTGGCTGTCTGTTTTGAGACGAACAGCGCCATCTTTAGTTAAAACGTTTCTGTACTGCATAAGACGCTCAGCATCGGTGAGGCGCAGCTTTGCCTGTCTGATTCGAGGAAATGGTGCGGGAAAGTTAAGGTAAATAACAGAGATTTCTTCTGGTGAGAAGTACTCATCAATTTTCATGCCGGTACCAGGTACCACGATAGCATTGGGTATTCCTGCTTCATAAATTGTTTTTGCAGCATATGAAATGCAGATAGGTTCTGTATCAATGGCTACAAAGAGGACATGAGGATTTGCTTTAGCCTGAGCGGCAGTAAAAGACCCTTTACCACAGCCAAGGTCTACATGAACTTCAGAATAGAAGGTATGTCCCTCAGCAGTAATTGGCGCACATGCAGAAGCCCATATGCCTTTTAAACTTTCTGGATGAGGCTCAATAACGCTGGAATAGGCCTTTAAGCGCTCCTCAAGAACAAAGTTTTTAGGTAAACGTGCATGTAGTGCGCGCAAAACAACTCCTCAACTAGCAGGTTTAATCAGCGTTATTTACAGAAGCTGATCAAGCGTTTCTCCGTATGAAGGTAGGAATTCTGTCATAAAATCTTGCACTTCTGGAAGAGAATCTGCTAAATCTTCAACAACTCCACGAGTTGAGGCTTCAGCAGTAATAAATTCTGAGTTTCCGGATTGAGCCTCCTCAATGCACTTGATGAGCGCTGCAATTTTATCTGCAGCTTTAACAAGCTTTCTGAGATATGCTTCACCTTCTGAAGCCTCAGTGCTATGAGTAAGTACTTGAGCATAGGCATCTTGCAGGTCTTTTGGAAGTGTGGAGAGAATGGTTTTCTCGGCACGTGCTTCTACCTGATGGTATGCATCTCTAATCTCTGAATTAGCGTACTTTACTGGGGTGGGCATATCTCCTGTAATAATTTCTGAAGCATCGTGATACATACCAATAAGCGCCGCACGATCTGCATTAAGATTTCTGTGGTAGCGCACATTTGCAATAGTTGCCAGACAGTGAGAAATAATAGCCACATCAAGGGCGTGTTCAGCAAGACTTTCTGAGCGAGAATTGCGCATAAGCGACCAGCGCTCAATGTAGCGCATGCGAGAAATAAGTGCGAAAAAGCTAGATTGCGATGAAGAATTCTGAGACATTGCCCCTCCTTAATTTGTTTTCTAAACCTTACCACGTATACCGGACAAAAACTGTTTTGACACAACTATGCAATGTAGTCATAGCAAATATGAAGTAATCAAATACTTTAGATGTTTATATGAAGTTATCGATATCTGAACATCCGTTCATGGGTATTTTTGCCCCGCTTACCGGCAACCTTGGCTAACTTCTTCTCATGAAGTTAGCCAAAGCTTACTATTCAAGTAAACCTCGTCCGTTTAAAAGAAGCGAGCGGACAATAAAGGAAGGATGGGAAACATGAGTAAGTATGCTTTTGTAGGCGGCAAGCTCGTTGACGGTACTGGCACTGCACCAGTTGAGGACTCCCTTGTCCTTATTGATGACGACAAGATTACCTATGCTGGCCCTCGCAAGGAAGTCCCAGAGGGATATGAGGTACGTGACGCATCCGGTTATACCGTAATGCCTGGTCTTGTTGATACACACCTACACTTTTCCGGCAACCTAACTGATAACGATAACGACTGGGTTATTGAGTCCGTTGCACAGAAACAGGCATGTGCAGTCAAACAGGCTTATGACGCTCTTACCCACGGTCTTACCACTGTTGTTGAGATTGGTCGTAATGGTATTGCTATCCGTGACCTTGTTAACATGGGCATTATGCAGGGTCCTCGTATCTTTGCTACCGGTCTTGGTCTTTGCCGCGTTGCTGGTCACGGTGACTCTCACCACCTGCCATTACAGATCTCCAAGGACGGACACCCTTGGGGTGACCAGGTAGACGGTCCATGGGAGCTTCGTAAGGCAATTCGTCGTCGTCTTCGTGAAGATCCTGATGGTATCAAGATTTGGGCAACTGGTGGCGGCATTTGGCGCTGGGATTCTGACCGTTTGCAGCTTTTCTGCACCGAGGAAATTAAGGCAATTGCTGACGAGTGCGCACTGGTAGGTATTCCTCTGTATGCTCACTCCTATAACAATTTTGACGCTGCATATGACTGCGTCCGCTTTGGCTGCAAGCAGCTCATCCACGGCTTTGAGATTGACGAGCGCACCATGAAGCTTATGGCTGAGCAGGGTACCTTCTTTACCCCAACTATCGGCTTCTTGCCAACTTGGTACGGAACTTATCCACCAGACTGGACTCCAGAGCTTGATGCATTCCCAGGTGAGACTGTTGTCGAGAAGGGCCTTGCACGTACCTATGATAACCTGCGCAAGGCATATGATATGGGCATTACCATTACTATTGGTTCTGACTCTTTCAGCTTTGTTACTCCTTACGGCTATGTCACCATCGACGAGATGTATGACTTTGTCGAGAAGGTTGGCATCTCTATTCTTGATACCGTTGCAGCCGCTACTTACAATGGCGCAAAGATGCTGGGCAAGGAGAACGAGTTTGGTGCTGTCAAGGAAGGCCTCTCCGCTGATATCCTTGTAGTCAAGGGCGACGTTGCTAATAACATCCGCGACCTTACGCCTGAGAACATGGATGTCATCATGAAGGGAGGTAAGATTATTGATCGCGGTAGCTTCTAAGCTTTCTGTTTTATAGTTTGTAACGCGAAGGTTGGGCCCTGACTCACTTAAGCGTCAGGGCCCATTTTTACAAGCAAGAAGTTTATTCTTTGATATAAAAGGTTGACATTTGATAGGAGCTCACTATGTCTGAACCAAAGCAGGTGAAAATTGTGCTGCTTACCGGCTATTTAGGCGCAGGTAAGACCACTATTTTGAACCATATTCTTTCTAACACTGAAGGTATTCACGCAGCAGTTATCGTTAATGATATTGGTGAAATTAACGTTGATGCTGGTCTTATTAAAGACGGCGGCTACGCTAAAGAAGGCGATGTTATACCTCTAACTAATGGTTGTCTCTGCTGCACGCTTTCTAATGACTTGGCACTTCAATTGGGTGATTTGGCAGATACCGAAGAGTTTGATTACATCATTATTGAGGCTTCAGGCATCTGCGAGCCAATCCCCATTACCTATAATATTTCTGCATTCTGCAATCAGAGTCAGCATGCAACTAACCACTCTCATCTCAATCTAGATAACATTGTTGCAGTTGTTGATTGCGCTCGCATGTTTGAGGAATTCCACAACGGCGCCGATCTTCTCGACCCAGATATTGAAGAGGATGACATCGAGAACCTGCTTATTCAGCAGATTGAGTTCTGCTCAACGCTGGTACTGAACAAGACCGATTTAGTTACTCCTGAGCAACTCCACGAGCTTAGGGCGCTTGTTCGCGGTCTGCAGAAAGACGCTGTTATCGTTGAGGCAGTCAACGGTGACATTCCTATGAGTGAGCTTATCAATACTAATCGTTTTGACTTTGACAAAGCATATGCTTCTGCTGCTTGGATGAATGCAATGGAGCATCCTGAGGAGCACGAAGATCCAGAGGTTTTGGAGTACGAAATTACCACCTTTGTGTATCGCCACCGCCAGCCGTTTGACTTGGATAAACTCAATCAGTTTGTGGCTAGCTGGCCAAAGAACATCATCCGCGTCAAGGGTAGCATCTGGGTCTCGCAAGACCCAGAGATGAGCTACGTATTTGAGCAGGCAGGTAAGCAGGTTCAGTTCTATGAGAACGGAATGTTCTATGCTTCGCTGCCAGAGGATGAGCGAGAAACCCTTCTTGACGAGAAACCCGAGCTACGCGCAGAATGGGATGATGAACTGGGTGATCGTCAAACAAAACTGTGCTTCATTGGTCGTCATATGAATCATGAAGAAATTGAAGCCGGTCTGGATGCATGCCTTACTGAGTATGTTCCTGACGAGTTTGACTACTAGCGTTTTCAGCGCCAAGAGCTCCGGCGCTTGAAATCGAGGGACCCAGTTTATCCGGGTCCCTTTTTTAGGTTAGAGGTGCCTAATGACCAAGATTGAACAGCTTAAAGGTTGGATTCAGTCGTCAGATAACATTGTTTTCTTTGGCGGTGCTGGCGTATCAACAGAAAGTGGTATTCCAGATTTTAGAGGTACTAACGGCCTGTATCGACAGGGCGGTATCAAGGTAGAAAATATGACCATTGGACTGGGGCAAGATGGTTATGATATGGGAAAAGAAACTTGCGACTTGGGAAATGGCATAACGGTAGACCCAGACAATGAGGAATTTTTTGCTTATAGCAAGGCACCAGATTTTACACTTGAAGAGATCTTCTCGCTTGATGTGTTTCTAGATTATCCTGCAGCGTATTACACGTATTTTAGAAACTCTCATCATTTGGGAGAGGCTCAGCCAAATATTGCTCACAAGTGGTTGGCAGCCTTGGAAGCAGAGGGAAAGTTGCGTGCGGTAGTGACGCAAAACATTGACGGATTGCATCAAGCTGCTGGTAGTAAGCGTGTGTTTGAGCTCCATGGCAACGAGACGCGTTTTTATTGTCCCGAATGCGGTCATATCTATACGCTTGATCAGATCGAAGAGCAGTCGTCTGTAGTGCCGCTCTGTCAATGTGGTGCAGTTATTAGGCCTGATATTGTCTTTTACGGAGAAGGCCTCAATATGGATACCGTTTATGGGGCTTTAAACGCTATCTCACAAGCAGAAGTTCTTATTGTTGCAGGAAGTTCACTGGTAGTGCAGCCTGCCGCCGGTCTTCTCGACTACTACGAGGGCAACAAGATGGTTATTATCAACGACCAACCCACGCCGTACGACGGCCGCGCCAATCTGGTGATTAGAGACAAAATAGGTGCTGTCATAGAACAGCTCCTGTAGAAAAACGCCTACCCGCAAATATGCAGGTAGGCGTTTTCATTTCAAACAATGGTAAGAAGTTCGTATGAACGGGATGTTCGCGAGAAGTGCGAGAAACCCGTACGTTAGTTGGCGGCTTCCTCGGCAAGCGTTTGAAGTGTTGCCATCAGTGATGGAACAACCTGCTTCTTACGGCTAACCACACCAGGAAGAACAGCAATGTTGCCGTCAACCTTTACGTTAAAGGCTCTCTCGATGACATTAGCAGCATTAGCACCATAGAAGAGCATCTCGGTGACCTGGCTCTTAACGTCGGTGAACATATAGAAGACCATTGGAAGTTCTTCTGATTTAGCGGCGGTTTCCAAAAATGGCCCAACAAGTTCCTCTGCAGCCTTACGGCTAGTCTCGGTCATGAAGGAACCCTGACCAACACCAAACTTTACGCCGCCACGGCTGAATACCTTGTAGTCACCATGGAAGACTTCCTCTGCGGTACGGCCAGTAAGATCAGCACCAGCATCAAACATCTGTTCAGAGTAGGAGTCAATGTCTTCTCCACAGATTTCTGCTAGCTTCTTACCTGCAACAATATCGCGCTCGGTGCATGTAGGGGAGCGGAATGCAAGGGTGTCAGAAAGAATTGCAGAGAGCATAAGACCAGCAATGTTTTTAGGAATATCAATGCCGTACTCATGGTAGAGACCATAGATGATGGTGCAGGTGCAGCCAACAGGAACATTTCTAAAGGTAATTGGATTAGAAGTTTCAATGGAGCCGATGCGGTGGTGATCAACAATCTCCATAATTTCGGCCTGCTCAAGACCATCGACTGCTTGAGTGCGCTCGTTGTGGTCAACAAGAATGACATGCTTCTTGCGAGGATTCAAAAGACCAGGACCGCTGATTAGGCCAGCAAAGGTGCCGTTTTCATTAATAACAGGGAAGAAGCGGTGTCTTGAGTTAGTCATAGCTTTGCGAGCATCATCAATTGCCGTGTTAACGCTGAACTTGAGGATGTCATCGGTGAGCATCTTCTCACGTACAGGCATAGACATGATGAGTAGACGAGCTACCTCAAAGGTATCACGAGGAGTGCTGATAATAGCGCAATCACGCTTTTTAGCTAGGTCAATGACGTCTTGAGCAATTGGAGCATCGCAAGAGACAATAAGGCAGGAAGCACCGTGCTCAACTGCGATGGTTTGATTTTCATGATTGCCAGCAACAACAATGATATCGCCAGCGTCAACAATCTCTGAAAGGGCTGAAGCACTAGTGCCAACGCGAATGTTACCCTGCTTAACAACGCCCTGGGGATCACCAAGAACCATGGTTCCACCAAGCGTTGAAACAATGTTTGCATAGCTTGTCTTTGCCTTGGAAAGTAAGTTTGGCTCGGAAAGGCTCATGTTTGCATTTGCAATGTCTTTAACTGCAATCAGACCAGTAAGTTCTTCTTCTTCATCAGTAACGCAGAGCGTATCAAGCTTGACGTTTTGCATAAGCTGCCAAGCGGAATAGAGACTCATCTCAGCATCGACTTTTGGCTGAGTTTGAATTTCTGCATCTTTAATCTGAGGAGTAACGGTAGTAATAAGCTGTGGCTCTTCAAAGCCAAAGTGGTTCAAGACAAAAGCGGTCTCACGGTTAAGAGAGCCAGCGCGACGAGCTTCATAGATAGGGTTGTCAATCTGATTTTTGAGATACGCATAAGAAATTGCAGCACAAATGCTGTCTGTATCTGGGTTCAAATGGCCAATAATGTTTACTTTACGAATTGCTTCTGCCATCTTCGCCTCCTTGATGATGTCGATGATGTAACTTTCTAATTAGAACACACTTTAGTAAGCACATTTTGTTTCTTTTTTAATACCAACCTGTAGTGTACCCCTCTCTGTTTTACTTAGAACAGAGAATCACAGAAAAACAGCGGGCGTACCTGTGAATCTGGTAAATGTATGTAGGATAAATGACAATTCAAAAGTTGAAGGAAATTAGTACAATGAGAGATGTAAAAAATCGATTGAATTGGAATATCAAGTGAGTTCTCCTACGCGTTTTTCTGCTAAAAAAAGAAACGCTCGCCATATAAATAAAGAGGCGGATACTCTCGAGTCTTCTTCCGAGGCGAGGGAAACTGCATCTGTAGAAACACAGCAAGTTCCCACGGAGAAGGCTGATACTACTGGAAGCCCAGTGGTTTTTCTGCAGACTGCATCTGAGCAACTTTCATCAGCTTTTAAGTTATTTGCTCAGCGTAAGCCTGCAGAAAACTCAAAGTCTAAGGTTGCACCAGAAAAAAAGAAGAGCGAGAAAACATCTCTGTCTTCACGTAAAAACACTCGTGTGGAGATGTACCATCGCGTTCAAGCAGATCCTGAACCAGAAGAGCGTCATTCTCGCCCCGTGAGCGCAGGTAGGAAAAAGCTCGAGTTGATAAGCGTTGTTGCAATTTTGTTGCTTGCGGTGCTCTCGATTGTATTGGTTAACCGACCAAGTACAAAAACGCTGGTATTTGGCAATAATCAGGTTACTTATATCGGCACTACCATTCAGGGAAAGATGAATGGCCAAGGCAAGATGACCTTTGAAAATGGCGATACTTACGAGGGAGAATTTGTTGATGGGTATTTCCAAGGTCAGGGAACGTATACCTCAAAAGATGGCTGGACGTACGAAGGTCAATTTGTAAAAGGCCAGGCAGATGGCCAAGGAAAGCTCACTACGCAAGATAACATTGTGTACGAAGGAACTTTTAAGCAAGGGATTTATCAAAGTGCGAATTAAATGGTTTTCGCTTGTGCGTATAACAGGACTTGTTTTAGTCCTCATATATCACTTTTTTAAGGAAGCACTTCCAGGTGGCTTCATTGGCGTTGACGTATTCTTTACGTTCTCGGGATATCTCATTACAGCTCTTCTGATTGATGAGTTTGCTCGCTTTAGATCTATTGACGTCATAGGATTTTTACGTAGACGTTTCTACAGAATTGTGCCGCCGCTTGTATTTATGGTGCTTGTATGTACGCCATTTCTTTTGCTGGTACGAGCCGAGTTTATTGCCGGCATTAAGTATCAGATTGCCGCAGCTCTTGGCTTTGTAACTAACTACTTTGAGATTGTTTTGGGCAACAGCTACGAGAACCAATTTGCTCCGCATGTGTATCTTCATACCTGGAGCCTTGCAGTTGAGATGCACTTTTATGTGCTGTGGGGTCTTTGCGCTTGGCTACTTGCTTGCCTAAGCAAAACAATTAGAAGCTATAAGGTAAAGATTGCCGGAGCTTCTCTGGTGCTTTTGGTTGTTACCTATTTGGCAATGGCTACAAGCGCTCCAAGTTCTACTAATCTTTCTATCCAGTATTTTTCTACGCAAACACACGTGTTCCCTTTCTTTATCGGCGCACTTTTATCGTGCGTTGCAGGAATTGCTCAGACGGGCGCACTTTTTGACCAGCTTGAGAAGAAGCTTTCTACTCAACTGACGCTTGTGGGTCTTGTGGTAAGCCTCGGTGTTCTTGTTTTCTTGAGTGTCTTTATGCACTTTGACAATCTCTTTACATACACCTTTGGTTTTCTTTTTGCCTCACTCGCATCAGCAGCAATGATTTTCTTTGCACGAATGCTGCATCAAAAAACTGATGGTATTAAAGAGCCTGGCATTGTTTCTTTTGTGGCAGATACCAGCTACGGTGTGTATTTGTTCCACTGGCCTTTGTACATTATTTTTGCCGAGAAGGTCAATCCTGTTCTGGCTGCACTTTTAACCTTGGTACTTTCGTTTGTGTTTGCAAGCTGCTCGTTCTATGTAATTGAGCCAGCGTTGGCGGGAAAGTCTCCAGAGCTCTTCTCGCATATTAAGCTTGATGGTCATAAGATTTTGCGCATTACTGGGCTTGCGCTCATTCCATTTGCGGCAGCTGTTGCTTTTATTGCGCTTACCGCTCCACAACTGAGCGATTTCCAGAATGATTTGCTGCTCAACGCTTCATTGCAGGAGCAGAGTACTATGACCATGACTCGCAAGCATGCGGATACCTCACAGGCAAGTAATTATAACGTTGTCGAGGGTGTCACGTATATTGGCGATTCCGTTTCGCTTCGCGCTCGTTCTTACCTGCAGGATGCTTTGCCCGATGCACAAATTGACGCTTCGGTTAGTAGAAATGTAGCAATGGGCGTAGATTTGCTGCAGTCGGCAATCGATAACAACACGCTTTACCAGAATGTTGTTGTAGCTTTGGGTACCAACCCTGTTGGTGGTACTGATGCGGTTGACAAGATTGTAGAGATGTTGCCACGTGGTCATCGTTTGATCTTTGTGACTCCGTACGACGGTAGAAACACTGATCCTAATGCTGGTGCAAATGCTATTCGTGCACATGAGCTTGAGCTTGCTCAGAAGTATGACTTCATTACCATTGCAGACTGGGCTCAGGTTGCTCAGGATAATCCTGATATTTGGGCAGGTACTGACTACGTACACTTTGGCTCGGATTCAGATTCCATTAATCGTGGTGGCACCCTGTACGCGCAGATGGTCAAAGACGCTGTAGATAAAGCAAATCAAGGCCACGTAAAACCTTAATTTAGTTGCCATTCTTCTGGTCCGTTTGTAATGACATGGCTGAATGGCAATTTATGGCGTGATTTTGCTAGATAATTTGAAGTCTTGGTGTCTGACGATGAGCTGTCTAGCAACTTGTTGTTTGGTAACAACAAGTTATGGTCAGTGGTTGATGTTTAGCGATTGCTGAGTAAATTCATTTTTTGTATAAATTATACTTAATATACAGAATCATGAATAACATTATATAAAAGGTTTAACTGTTGCGAATTTCTGCTTCTAAATTCACATCTATGTCGGATATTCTGCAATATACGAGGCAAAAAACACATCTAAGTCCAATAATCTGCATGGTATTAGGGTTTTTAGCGTAATGTATACGTCTTTTTGACAGATTATCCGACATAGGTGTGTTCTCACGTGCCACAAACGTACTCTCACGTGCCACAAACGCACTCTGGCGTACTTTTACGTTCTGCAAACAGCCCGCGCGTGCTGTTTGCAACGGTAGGTGCACCAAAAACCCTATCCGTAACAACGTATCCTCTTTTCCAATTTCTTCTGCTGTATAGTCCTTTCAATATTTCATTAGAATGGACTATGTGAATATTTCATCTGACAGCCCCTTAAGGAGGAGCATATGGCAGAGTTTGTCTATCAGATGTACAAAGCTCGTAAAGCAGTTGGTGAGAAGGTCATTCTTGATGACGTTACTGTAGGCGTATATCCAGGCGCAAAAATTGGTGTTGTTGGTCCAAACGGTATGGGTAAGTCCACGCTGCTCAAAGTTATCGCGGGCTTGGAGGATGTCTCTAACGGTGAGGCTAAGTTAACTCCAGGTTATACTGTTGGCTTACTTCAGCAGGAGCCACCTCTAGATGAGACTAAAACGGTCAAGGAAAACATTGAGCTTGCCTTTGGTGACCTGCTTTCCAAAATTGCACGCTTCAATGAAATTGGCGTTGAGATGAGCAATCCAGACGCTGATTTTGACAAACTCATGGCAGAGATGGGTCAGCTTCAGACCGAGATTGACGCAGCTAATGGCTGGGATTTGGACAGTCAACTCTCCCAGGCAATGGATGCACTTCAGTGCCCAGATCCGGATTCTCCTGTTACTCACCTTTCTGGTGGCGAGAAACGCCGTGTAGCCCTGTGTCGTCTGCTTCTTGAGGCACCTGATCTGCTTCTTTTGGATGAGCCTACCAACCACCTTGATGCTGAGTCAGTGCTCTGGCTCGAGAAGTTCCTGCATGATTATCCTGGTGCTGTTATGGCCGTAACACATGACCGCTACTTCCTCGACGATGTTGCTGAGTGGATCTGCGAGGTTGACCGCGGACAGCTGTATCCTTACGAGGGCAATTACTCAACCTATCTGGAGAATAAGGCAGCACGTCTTGAGGCTCAGAATCAGCAGGATGCCAAGCGTGCAAAGAAAATGCGTGCTGAGCTGGAGTGGGTTCGTTCTTCTCCTAAGGCTCGTCAGGCAAAGAACCGCGCTCGTCTTGACCGCTATGAGCAGATGGAAGCAGAAGCTCGCGCATCCAAGAAGCTTGATTTTACCGAGATTCAAATTCCCGTGGGACCACGCTTGGGCCAGAAAGTTTTAGAGGCTAATCATATTCACAAAGCTTTTGGGGATCGCGTTCTTATCGATGACCTTTCGTTTAGCTTGCCAAGAAACGGCATTGTTGGCGTGATTGGTCCCAATGGTGTTGGTAAGTCCACACTGTTCAAGGCTATTGTCGGCCAGGAAAAGCTTACTTCTGGTACTCTTGAGATTGGCGAGACGGTTCAAATTTCTTATGTTGACCAGCTCAGACAAGGAATTGACCCAGAAAAAACTATCTGGGAGGTTGTCTCCGACGGAAACGATTTCATCAAGGTGGGAGATACTGAGATTCCAAGTCGTGCTTATGTGGCTAGCTTTGGTTTCAAAGGACCTGATCAGCAGAAACGCGCTGGCGTTCTTTCTGGCGGCGAGAGAAACCGTCTAAACCTTGCTCTTACGCTTAAGCAAGGAGGAAATCTTCTGCTTCTGGACGAACCTACTAATGATCTTGATATTGAGACGTTGGAAAGCCTTGAGGATGCACTTGAGCGCTTCCCGGGATGTTCTGTGGTAACCAGTCACGACCGTTGGTTCTTGGACCGTATTGCTACACATATTCTTGCGTGGGAAGGCGATGATGAGAATCCAGGTAAGTGGTTCTGGTTTGAGGGAAACTTTGAGGCTTACCAGGCCAATCGTATTGAACGACTTGGTCAGGAGGCTGCTCGTCCTCATCGTATTCATCGTAAGCTTACACGCGACTAACGCAAACAAAGTGCTTACAAATAGAAGATAAAAATAGTAACTATTTTTTGTCATTGAGATTTTTGTGTGACCTGTCTAAGAGACTTACAAGTGGGTATTAAAAATGAGAAGCCAAAGGGCTTCTCATTTTTATGAGTAAAGAACATTGTAATGAGAAAAGAGAAGAACATGGCACTTGATACAAACGTTGGCAACATCCTTAACCAGCAGATTAACAAAGAGTTTTATTCCGCTTATCTGTATCTAACCTTTGCAGATTTCTATGAGGAGCAGGGCCTTAAGGGCTTTGCAAATTGGTATGTCATCCAGTCTCAAGAAGAGCTTGCTCACGCACGTATTCTTCGCCGTTACCTGCTTGATAATGATTGGACTCCAACCATGGAGGCAATTGCAAAGCCAGATCTTACCTTTACTAAGGTAGTTGAGCCAATTAAGGCAGCATATGAGCATGAGCAGTTCATTACTGCAAGCATTAACGAGTGCTATGTCGTTGCACAGAAGGCAAACGATTTCCGTACTATGCAGCTTCTTGATTGGTACGTTAAGGAGCAGGGTGAGGAAGAGGCAAATGCCTCTGATCTTCTCAAGGCTGTAGAGCTCTTTGGTGGAGATCCAAAGAACCTGTATGATCTTGACCGCGAGAACGCTGCTCGCGTTTATGTTGCACCTACTATGCCAATGTAAGCAGCAGCTTATACGTTAAAGTGGAGTTTCAATAGCCTCTGATTTGTTAGGAGAGGCGCCTGATAACTCAGCAAAGATGGCACCGCCTATGATACAGGCGGTGCCTATTATTTTAAGAAGACCAAAAGGCTCGCCAAGGATAAGTGCTGAGAAGATAACAGCAGATAGTGGTTCAAGATAACCAAAAACTGCTACACGTTGAACAGGAATTTTGGTAAGTTGTGGGAAATACAAGAATGATCCAAGGCCTGTGTTGAAGAGACCGATGGTCAGAACGGCTAGCCAATTTACTGACGCTGGATCTGCAGGCAACTCAATGCTATGGAACACAATGGTAACCAGAGCAACAACGGCGCAGCCAATGCCCAGTTGAATGCTGGTGCCTTCAATACCAGAAACATTTTTGAGCTGCCTGTTACAAATCACCATAATGGCATATAAAACAGCAGATAGAGCGCCTAAAAGAAGGCCAGTGGGCGAGAGGTTCAGTCCAACTCCATAGCCAATAATTAAAGCAGCTCCAATTACAACTACAAGGAAGCCAAGTATTTTTTTAGTAGTGAATTTCTCGCCAAATAAAAACGGAGTCAGTGCCATTACAATGACGGGACCACAGTAGTACTCAAGCGTTGCAATACCAACGCCTACCAGTTGGTATGCTTCAAAAAGAAAAGTCCACTGAAGTCCTAAGGCAATGCCCGATCCAATAAGCGCTTGGAAGTCTTTAGGATACTTTTGTATGGTGAAAGCTTCTTTTTGTACAAACTTAACAGTAAGCAAAAAGAGCGTGCCTAAGAGCATGCGAAAGAAGACAATTTGATAGCTTGGAAGGTTAATAAGGCTTGCAACGATTCCGTTAGAACCGCAGATAATAAGTGCAATTAAGTAGAGCACGGTAGGCTTAAACGTGGCGTCTTTCATTAGCTACTCGCAAATTTTTGTATCTACGGGCTGTGGAATTCTGTCGTTACAAATTACCTGGTAAAACAATTTTTCTTGCTCGCGTTGATCTGAGGTCTGACCAAGTATCCACATGGTTTTTGCAACCAAGGCTTCGGTGGTCATATCGTCTCCAGAGAGAACACCAGGCATATCTTGATAGGTCCTACCAACCTCGTAAACACCAAGGTCAAGCCCCTCTTCAGGGACCTGTGTAGTAATAACAACCGTGCGACCAGAAGCAATCCAATCGGTGATAGCTTCTTCGTAAGAGCCATCGTATGAGGGGATGCCACCAATACCAAAAGTTTCAAGCACAATGGCGTCGTAGTCGTTTTTCAGAAGATAGAAGATAGATGGATTAAGCTCTGGAGTCAGCTTAAGCACAATGACGCGTGTGTTGAGTGTTTCGTAGGTAACAAAGCCACCCTCTACCTGCTCGTTATTTGGCGCGCTACGAATAATCTTGTTGCCACGAATGTGAGCAAGTGGTGGATAATTCATACTGGTAAATGCATTGAAGCTGAGCGTGCGCTGCTTGTGGGCGCGAGTGCCTGCAATAACCTCGTTGCCAAAGACCACAACAACTCCGGCGCTTTTGTTGTCGAGCGCGTAAAGAACGGAGTGGTAGAGGTTGAGCTTGGCATCAGTAAATGGATTTGCCATTGGCTGCTGAGAACCTGTGAGCACAATGGGTTTCTCGCTATTTTGAATGAGGTAGGAGAGGGCAGCTGCGGTATATGCCATAGTATCGGTGCCGTGAAGAATAATAAAGCCGTCGTAGGTATCGTATGACTTAATAATGGCGTCTCTAATCTGGAGCCAGTTTTGAGGACGCATATTAGTGCTGTCGATATTCATGACTTGCTGAAAATCAAATTCACAGAGGTCATGAACAAGAGGGACGTTGGCCAAAAGTTCTTCTCCCGAAAGTGAGGGAGCCAAGCCCGATTCAGTGGAAACAGAAGCAATAGTGCCTCCTGTTGCCATCAATAAAAGTTTCTTCACACGCCCCCCCATGAACTCTAATTGTGCAGACTTTACAGAAAATTAGTCTGTATAGCGCTTTATTGTAACGGGATAGATGCTTTTCAAGGCGAGAAAAGCAAAGTCGGTGTATTCTTTTTTCGGTAAACGAATTATTTAGCAAGGATTGTTGATGGCAGAGAACAACCTTTTTGGTTTTGGTAAGAAAAAGCGACCAGCTCAGGTTCCACCTACTGTCTCCCATGAGGAGGAATCGTCCACTTCTCCACGTGTGGCACGAGGCCGTCATGCGGCTGTTGGAGATCGTGCACAGGCACAGCGTAGAATGACACAAGATCGTCCAACTAATCCCGTTAATCATGCCCGCGCAGATGCTGCTCGTGCGCGTGGTCGGGCAAGAACTGCTTACGGTAATCACTACGGAACTCTCAATCCCAGAGATGAAGTTCAAGCGGCATATGCGGCCAGAAGACGTCGTTCTTCTCGCATGAGACTGGGTCGTGTGGTGCTGGCGGTGTTTCTCGCAGCCATTATTTTATGGGTAGTGTTTACGCTGGTAAGCTCATGTAGCCCAGGTGGTGCTTTTGCGCATGCTCAGGCGCTTGATCCTACCGTTACTCTGACTGGTTCTGTCAAAGTTGGATAGCTTCATAAGTTGCTCGATTAGTCGTTGATTAGTTGTTGCGGCATACCGTGTGGTTTCAGCGCGTAGGTTTCTATTTTTGATTCTTTCTTGTAGAAACGTTAGAGAAGTCCAGATTTAAATCAACTGATCCGGTAATGCCACTAACTTGTCCTGTTGAGGTGTATTGCCATATCAAAAAGTTAAAGTTTACGTCGGGCTGATCAACGTATTGCGCCAACCATATAGGCTCGTCAAGCGAGACAAGATCAAAACGATCCAAATCAACTTTGTTGCCATAGACAATAACACGGTATCCTGCTTCTTGAATGGTGGCACAAAACGCGCGTGCAATAGCGTTAGTTTCTGCGGGGGAAAGGTTATCAGCGCGACCACTGTAATCGGGAGAAGGCTCCAGGTCAAATGCAATCGGAAGATTAAGTTTTGTAACTCCTGCTTCTTTTAGTTGTTGCAGAACAAAAGCGGCTTCTTCGCGAGCTTCTTCCACGTTAATAGCCTGTGAGAAGAAGTACACTCCCACATCAAGGCCGGCGTTTTGCGCGCCCTTTAGGTTGGTTTCAAAGAGCTCGTCAGCGTGAATGTCACCTTCGGTGGAACCTCGGTAACCAATGCGAAGCATAGCAAACTGAATGTTATCGGCTGCAACGGACTCCCAGTCAATAGACCCTTGGTGAGAAGAGACGTCTACGCCCGTACGCGTTAGTTCTTCTCCGTCCACAATATAATGTGCACGTCCTGTTGCATCGTAGCTGAGGTTTTCCCACTCATACGGGACTTTGTTTTTGATAATCAGGTTGTTATTAAAAGATAGAGAAAAAAGTCCCTGACACGATTGCAGCAATGCCAGTACAAACACAATAGCCAGCATAATGAGTCCCCATGTAACAATGGGGTTGTTCTTGGAATTTTTTCCAAGTGTATGCATTGCCTGCTGCTTACGTTTAAAGGCGCTCGCAGAAACAGGCGTTTGTTTAGTTTTAGAACGAGCTGTAGAGTTTCTCGTTTTCTTGCTTTTATGTGAGCTGTTAAAAATCACTGGTGAAAGAAATGTCCTTGTTCAAAAATTGGCTCGCAGCATACGTTAATGCCCAGTTTGTGGTAGATGGATTCATCATCGATTGGAATAATTGATGAGAAGTACGCGTCACATCCGAGAAGCAACTGAGTGGCATCAACAGCTTTCCCAGCTAACGGATTGGTAATTGAGCTGATGGAGAGCGCAATAAGCATTTCGTCAGCATATAGGCTGGTGTGAGCTAGTTTAAAGTTGTTTTCTTTAAGGGCACAGATAGGCCTTAAGACTTCATTCGAGACAATAAACGTTTTCTTCTCAATACCAACTACGTATTTGAGGGCATTGAGCAGTAGCGACGCTGGTGCACCCAAAAGCTCTGAAGTCTTGCCGGTAATAATGGAACCATCAGGCATAACCATGGCACCTGCAAGTTTTCCTGTCTCTTCTGCTTTGTGAAGACAAGCAGCATGAGCTGGCGAGAAGTTCTGGTCAACGTTAACGTCTTTCATTAAGAGATTAATCTTTGTGAGTTCACGTTCGCCCATGCCTGTACGTTCGAGTTTCTCGGCAGCCCTAAACCACCTGCGTACAATCTCTGCCTTTGAAGCTTCTTGGCAAACTTCATCATCAACAATGCAGTTACCAACCATATTGACGCCCATATCAGTTGGGGACTGATAAGGACTTGTACCTGCGATTTTCTCCATCATAGCCTTAAGCACGGGAAATGCCTCAACGTCGCGGTTGTAGTTAACGGTAACCTCACCGTGCGCTTCAAGGTGATAGGGATCAATGATGTTGTTGTCACCTAAGTCTGCCGTAGCCGCTTCGTAGGCAACGTTTACGGGGTGCTTGAGTGGAAGGTTCCAAACAGGGAAGGTCTCAAACTTTGCATAGCCTGAGCGAATGCCACGGGCATTCTCGTTGTAGAGCTGCGAGAGGCAGACTGCAAGTTTGCCAGAGCCAGGACCAGGTGCCGTCACTACTACTAGAGGATGCGTAGTCTTTACGTACTCGTTTTTACCATAGCCCTCCGCTGAAACAATCAAGTCAATGTTGGAAGGGTAGCCCTCAATGGGGTAGTGGCGATACACGGCAATGCCCATGTTTTCTAGGCGTGCGCGATAAGCCTTTGCTTTGGGCTGACCAGAGTACTGCGTAATGACAACACCGCCAATAGCAAGGCCGCGAGCGCGGAAGATATCCATAAGTCTAAGCACATCATCAGCATAAGTAACGCCAATATCGCTTCTACGCTTGCCATTTTCAATGTCATTTGCGTTGATGGCAAAGACAACTTCTGCCTCGTGAGCAAGTTGCTGAAGCATCTGGGCTTTTGCGTCTGGAGCAAATCCAGGGAGGATACGAGAAGCATGGTTATCGTCGAGTAGTTTGCCACCAAACTCAAGGTAGAGCTTGCCACCAAACTCATTGATACGCTGGTGGATTCGATCTGCCTGCATAGTGATGTACTTCTCGTTATCAAAGCCGATACGCATGCGTCCTCCTGCCAAGATTTACTGTAGAAATTGTATCATCAAGCGAAGAGTTCTTATACGCTATAAGCTATACAGAAAACAAATAAACAACCAAGGAGTTGTGTATGGATAGCAAGTTTTCGCAAACACCTTCTCGTGGCGAGAAGTTCAAAGAGTTGGCCCTGAGCGCCTTGCGTGCATTTGGTTATGGTTGTCTTGCTGCGGCAGGAATGAGTGCTGTTATCTTTGCATTTGCCTACTTCACTAGCGGTATGGACATGTTTACGGGAATAGACTGGGTGCGTCGCGTCATGTATGTCATTTCTTCGCTGGGAATTATTGCCTGTGGCGTTGGCTTGCTCTTTAGTGGAAAAGAGTACGAGGATCGTCAGATAGGCTTTACTCGCGATATTGATGATCCTATCAGCCTTAAAGAAGGAAAGCTTGATCCTCGTATTTCAAACATTGAGACCAATCACTTATCTTGGCAGGCTGCAATTCTCTATGCCTCAATTGGTATGTTTGTAGTTACCACTATCTTTGACGAGGTTATGAGTCATACCTTTTTGATGTAGTGTCTTGATGCACCGCTAATGTACGTATAAGCATATTAAGAATGCACTTAGAAACGCCCTAAAAGAGTGCTTACGCTGGGTACTAGTACAGAGGTAGCTCGCCAGTTAACGGATCAATATCTTCTGCAGCAAGCGGTTCAAAAGCAAGACAGGTAAACGTTGGCTCTCTATGGAACTCGGTAAAGCCTGCGTCTTTAATAAGAGCTACTACAAAACCACGAGCTTTTCCTTCAGCGGCAAGTTCAAGCAACTCTTCTTCAGAATCAACGTAAACACATACCTTTGCTACACCAGCATCAAACCAGTTGGTGATTGCAGAGGTATCTTCATCAGTATGGTCTAAATAGACCCAATTCTGATCATCTGTGACACGAACTTGATTAAGTCGATGCTCTTTTGCAAGCGCCATAAGCGTAGCCTCAACACATGCATGGCTTGCCTGGGCAGCAATTTTTCCTTTACGCATCTTGAGATCGCGACGAATGACAATCATTTGTTTTGATTTATATGAAGAGCTCGGCATAAAAAACCTTTCTAGAAACTGGATGCTAAGTGTACCATTCACGGCTTTCCAATTTTTGTCACGAGAAAATCCTGGAGGTTTAAAAAGATTCTCCAAAACTAAGAGCAGCGAAAAGAACCTTGGATAATCAGATTGTTTCATCAATAAGTTAAATAACGGTACCTGTGTGAAGAGTTATTTCTTATTCATGTTGATAGGGTTGAACAAGGAGGTATTTATGAAAGAGTTAGTTATTCTCGTGATGTATATCTGCGCTTCAATATCGGATATGCGAAATCGCACTATTCCAAATAGAATCCCTATCATTCTTGTTTTCTTATGGCCCATTTGGTTAGCGTTAAATAAGAATCGAGCCGAGATGATTATGAGCAGTCTATGGAGTGAACTCTTTGTTATAAGCGTATTGATTTTGGTGAGCATAGTTACCAAATTTATAGGCCATATGTCTTCTATAGGAGGGGGAGATATTAAGCTTATTCTCTCAACATGTCTTTATCTTGAAATAAAAGAGACATTTGTCTTTTTATTTTTGGCAAATATTTTAGGTGTTATGTTTTCTTTTCTGTTAACAATATGGAGCAATTTTTCAAAGAGAGGACATAAAAATAATCAAGAAAATACCAGTTCAAACAATATACTTATGTATACATTTCCTTTTGCACCATTTCTTACTATTGGTGTGGCACTTGCGCTATTTTTACGCTAAAATCGGGAAGTGTTATATGAATTTAAAAAATCTTCTAATTCCCGAATATATAAAAAGTTTTTTCTGCTATCAATAGTTTACACGTTGCGTTGAGAGATTGAGTTCCCCCAACACTCAATTTCATTGCTAAATGGCCCCGATCATTTAGATTTCTCGTTATGCGAGGCAACGTATGCCATGGAGGCAGGACGACTTTTAACGTGGTCGCACACATGTCGTACCTGCCTCATGGCAACCATTTAGAGCTCTGTGCTCTGTCTTTGATATACCCGTTATTTGGTTACTTAAAAGTAAGAATATGGCAACTAAGCTATTTTCCTGCGGATTTATAATTGATCAGAAATCAGTTTACGAAGATCATTTAAAAGTCGAACAACAAGATGATGCAATATCTCTTTGTCGCTGCAGAAAATTGCTGATACATTATCTTGCATAGAGGAATAGATTTTTGCATATCTTTTGTATTGTTAAGCAATCACAAACAGTAGGGTTACTTATATTTTTGTTTACGTAACAGGTATGCGATTTTCTTAAAATTTTGCTTGTAAAACAACATAACAAATTGTATCTAAAGATATTTTAGTGTAGTATCATACGGTAACAACACGAGACTATGCATAAAACATACGCGTGTTTTTCAGACATCGTTTGAGCAGATGGGGCTGTGAGATGGCTAAGGCAGGTGTTACCAAAAAGACCGACCCAGGTTTGGGTAGGACAGTAGCAAGGTTGTTACAAGAAAGTGGCAAGCGCCAGGTAGACCTGTGCGAATTCTCACATTGGTCGCGTGCGTATGTTTCTTATATTTGCACCGAGCGCCGTAAGTGGCCTTCATTTGATAAGGCAAAAGTTATCGCTGACTTCTTCTCTTTAAGTCTTGATCAGCTTTGGGTTGAGCATCTTAAAGATCTTGTTGATGCTGGTGTAGAACTTTCTGAGGCGCAGAAGAAGAATTTAGCTGAAGGCATTAATCTTCCAAATCCTACTGTTATGCATGACGGAAATAACAATAGAGAATATCTCCAACCTGTTGCTCCTTCGGGGAACGGTTCAGATTACACGCTCCCGGAAATTCTTGGCATCGAATAAGTATTTTTGGCTATTTTTATTGTTTACAATGCCATACTTGCTGTATACGCGTATGATTCAGCGTTGTTCAGATTGCATAGGGCTATCTGAAGAGTAGGAGATGTGCAAGATGGCTGGACTACACTGTTCAGATTGCGCTTTTAGTTCGTTCAAGTTTAACGAGGACGCCCAGATGTATCAGGCGTACTGCTCGCGCGGCTATTTGCTGGCTGATCCACATATTCATGAGCTTTTTGCCATGCACTTTGCTAAATCTCCAGAGGATTTTGTTCCAGTTAAAGATCCGTTTAATCGCGAGTATCTGAGAAAGTCATATATTTGTGGAGAGTTTATTAAGCGCAAGGATAATTTAGGTTAACGGTATGTCTTAAAAACCCTGTTATGCAACATAGCAGGGTTTTATTATGTTCTTGACATGTTTCTTGTTTATTGATATCAAAGAATTAAGTAAATACTACAAAATTTGTTATGTAACGCTTATAGATTTTTGCATAATTAGTTAATTTTCTGTTATATGTTTTCCTTAAAACAAGGTAGTATTGATTTGGGGGGAATCTCCTTATTACAAGGGGATTTAAAACATTTATAAAGGAGCGACAGCAATGTCGAGGCGACCACAAACAGAAAGTTGTGACACACGTTACAGACTTCTTAAATCCGCAGAGCAAGAGTTTGCTTTACAGGGATACGATAAAGCTTCACTTAGGCAGATTTGTGCACATGCAGGCGTTACTACAGGCGCTCTCTATTTCTTCTTTGATAATAAAGAAGATCTCTTTAAAAATGTTCTGATTCCTATAACTGAAGGTGCAGTTCGGATTTTAGAGGATTACAAAAATCATCTGCTGGTTTCTAGTGAAAGAAATCTTGAAGATACTCCTTTGGGCGATAAAGAAACTCTTGATAAATTTTTAGATCTTTTGTACGGCAATAGGTACGTGGTGCGGATTCTTGTGAACAACCGAGAAAATCAGCATGTTGTTCGTTTCTTTGAAGAATTGACTGAGGTTATCTCTTCAACAATTAGAGCTATTCTTTATCCTAATGTTGCACAGGTTAAGCCCTATGATGAGTTCATTATTACGTGGCTTGCACAAACTGAGATGACCACTATTGTCAATATTCTTAAAAATGATGAGACTCGTGAAGAGGCTGATGGTCACATTAATTCAGCAGTAATGTTCACACAAGGTGGCATTAAGGCCTTAGTTGATGAGCATTAAGTGCTCATCTGTGCATAAAAATTGACAAAATCTATTTAATTCGGCTATTCTCAATAAAGGTAAATAAAAATCCAAAGGAGACCTTTATGAAGTTTAATAAGCTCGGCCTCGTAGCAGTTTCCGCTTCCGCTGTTTTTGCTCTTGCGGGCTGCAGTAATCTTATTCCTAGCCTTTCTGATCCAGGAACTACGACTGGTGGTCAGCAGCAACAGCAGCAGACTAAACCTGATGCAAATACTGCAACCAAGCCTTCAGATTCCCGTGCTGGTGACTCTGACTCCAAGGATCTCTATAATTCTCTGATGGACAAGCATAACACTGATGAGCAGATTACTAACGTTCAGAAGTACGTTGATGATGTTAAAAAGACTGGCGATAAGACTGAGGTTCTTATTGATACCGACAAGATTACCGTTACCGTTACGGGTATTGGTGTTGACTATGAGAACTCTAATGGCTATCTGGTAGAGGTTGTCAACAAGACCGATTCAAACATCTTCGTTCAGGCACACGATACCACTATTGGTAAGAATGAACTTAGCATGTTTATTAACGCAGCTCCTAATACCACTACCAAGGGCTTCGCATTCTTTGATCCAGGCGTAAAGCTTGATTCGTCTACAACTCTTCGCGGTACCATCTATGCTCTTTATGGTTCTGATTACAGCATGGATTCCTTCGACGTTATGTTCTAAGCTTCTCTTAGTTCGTTGATTGTAAAGGCTCAGCTTTTTGGCTGGGCCTTTTTTATTAACGAGAATCCCCAATGAATAGTGGCTAAATGAGTTGATGTTTAGGCAGTTAGAATCCGTTAGACTATAGAGTTGTGACGCATCAAAGAAGTATGTATGCACTAAATATAAGGAGCTACGATGCTGGATTTAGACAAGAATACAGACAGCTTATATAACGACCTTATTTTTTTAAAACCTATTTTTCACAATAAGATTTGGGGTGGAAGAAGGCTTGCTGAAGAGTATGGCTACGACATTCCTGAAGGTTCAGTAGGAGAGTGCTGGGCAATTAGCGCGCATCCTAATGGAGACTGTGAAGTTGTATCTGGTGCGTATGCTGGAAAAACTCTCTCTAAGCTTTGGGAAACTCATCGTGAGCTTTTTGGCAATGTGGAAGGAGACCGTTTTCCACTTCTCATTAAAATTCTTGATGCAAAAGACGACCTTTCTGTTCAGGTGCATCCAGATGATGAATATGCTGCAGAGCACGAGAATGGTTCGCTTGGCAAGTTTGAATGCTGGTACATTTTGGACGCAAAAAAGGATGGCGATATTGTTGTTGGTCAAAATGCTTCCTCAAAAGAAGAGTTTGCTGAGCTAGTTAAGCAGGGAAAATGGAGTCAGCTGCTAAATTACGTGCCAATCAAGGCAGGAGATTTCTTTAGGATTGATCCTGGTACGGTACACGCCATTAGAACAGGTACGTTGATTCTTGAAACGCAGCAGAGTTCAGATGTTACGTATCGTGTGTATGACTATGATCGTTTAGGCGACGATGGTAAGCTTCGCGATTTGCATTTGGCACAGAGTCTTGAGGTTATTGATTATGCACAGGAAGCTCCGGCATCTGGAGAGATCACTGCTCCAGAAATTGATGGTAAAACTGAGCTTATGAACTGTAAGTATTTCTCGGTAGAAAAATATGAGATTCACGAGATAAAAACTATTGCTCAGCCGTGGCCGTTTATGTGTGTAAGTGTTATTGAGGGAGAAGGAACAGTTTTTGCTGATGGTGGTAAGGGATGTGAGCATAAGCTTTATAAAGGCTCGCATTTTATTGCTCCTGCACTTTCTGGTGACCTCCATTTTGTAGGTACTATGACTTTGATTGTGTCTCATCTTCCCCAACCAAGGAGCACAGCTCTTTGAGTCAAATGTTTCAGTTTCTGTAGCATTTGATACCTTTAAAGTAAAATATAAGGAGTTGAGCCTTTCATACGCTTATAGGAGGAACGTATGAACAAAGAAATGATAAGTCGTCGTGCTTTTGCAGGATTGGCTGCAGGAGGCGTTGCTAGCACGCTTGCTGCATGCAATAACGATGTTATGCAGGCTATCTTAAATCCAGATTCTGTTCTTGGTGGAACTGATCAGACAAACCCCCAAAATGGCGATCAAGGCGGTGGTGGTGATGCCTCTAAGTCAAACCTTATTAAGCTTGAAGAGATTCCAGATAATCCAACATTAACCGGTGATCTTGTTAAGATAATTACTGGTGTTTGGTGTGTTGACTATGGCGTTGGAATTAAAGGCGGCAAGATGGATGGAAAGACCTTTGACCATAGTGGCATGCTTAATCAAGGCTATAACGATGGAACCGTTCTTAATTACTCCTTCAAAGCAGACGGCACCTTCTATATGCACAATTTTAAGGGCGTAAAGAGTGACGGCAAATGGACTATAAAGGGAGATAACACCATTCAATGCGATTATAAAGATGACTCTGCTTCAATGATTTTTGATAAGGATGACAACAATTATTTGAAGTTCAGTGATACTGATAGTGAGATTACGTTTACCTTCAAAAAGCTTTCTGATAATCCTGATGATACTTCACAGATTGCCTACCTTGATGGCAAGGTAGTTAATTTTGCCGCTACAGTTCCAGGTACTTATTATCTTTTTGGTCTGCATTATGCAGATGGTTCTAAAGATGATCTGACCAGTGATCAGATTGAGTCTATGAATAAAGGTTCAGGAGCAGGCTATACCTTTTCTGCCCACAAGGATGGAAATGCTGCACTGTTCTATCCAGATGGTAGTGTTATTCCTATTCAGATTGTTGCAGAACAGCCTTCTTCAGATGGTCTTTCTTTCCCTATTCTTGCTATGGGTATCTCAGCAAACGAGGAACTTTCTAAGTCAATTCTATATACTACTGAAGATAATAAGAAACTTGTCTGCATTGATGTTCCTAAATACACCCTTAAGTTTGCTCGTCTTAATCATCGTGAGGATGATTGGAGCAAATATGAGTATGCGCCAAAGGCGCAGTTCCCATGGCAACCAGATGGCAAAGGTGGTTTTAAGTTAGTAACATCTACTTCTGGTTCTGGTGACAGCTCATCAGGAAATAGTGACAGTGGCAACGGGGGATCTGGCAAGAAATAACCACAGCTCTTTTTCAGGCATTTTTTACTGATACAAAAAGCAGGCATATGATATGCCTGCTTTTTTCTTGCCCAACTTTTACATGTGTAAAAGAACGAGTGATGTAAAGCTTAGTGTTAAAACTTACGCAGCGTGTGCGCCGCCCTCAATCTCACCAGTGCAGTGTGGGCAGCGAGTTGCGCCTTCCTTAACCTCTTCGAGGCAATGTGGGCAGTGTGGAGCTGCAACCTCTTCAACAGCCGCTTCTTTATCTTTCTCAAGCTTGGAAGTTTTCATGAACTTGTTGAGGGCTTTAACCATGCAGAAGACAATGAATGCAATAATCAAGAAGTTGATGATTGCGCTGATGAACGCACCAAAGTCAATGCCGTTTTGGGTGCCAGGAACTGGAATAGAAAGACCAGAAACCTCAGTACCGCCACCAGAGATTAACTTAATGAATGGGTTGATGATGTCATTGACAAGGGAGGTAACAATAGCGGTAAATGCGCCACCAATGATGATACCAATAGCCATGTCCATGACATTGCCCTGCTGGATAAATTCTTTAAACTCCTCTAAAAACTTTTTCATGTTATCCCTTTCGTGTAATTAGCAGAGGATAGATGTTTCTACTTGCGTTTTAAACTAGCGCTTATGCGCTGGTTAGACCATAAATGCAAGAGTATTTGTCAGTCAGATACTCTGTGTAGTAGTGGACATCAAAAGGTTCACCGCATGCGTCTAAGATGAGTTCCTTGGAGTCCTTTGCGCGACCCCAGGTCCAAATACGACTACCTAACCACTCTCTGATAGGAGTAAGGTCTCCAGATGCGCAGACGGCATCAAAATCCATGCCTTCGGCAATCATAGCGTGTTTGTATTGTGCACCATAAGCGCTGCCAAGTGCATAGGTTGGGAAGTATCCAAACTCGCCCCATGACCAGTGAACATCCTGAAGAGCACCTTCGGTGTTGTTTGGAACTGTAACGCCCAGGTACTGCTTGTATTTCTCGGCCCAAAGAGTTGGGACATCTTTTGCGGTAATTTCGCCAGATAGGAGTGCTTGCTCCATCTCATAACGGATAAGGATGTGCAGAGGATAGGTGAGTTCGTCTGCTTCAGTACGAATGAGACTTGGCTGCACCTTGTTAGCTGCCGAGAAAAGCTGGAAGGCAGTGACACGATTAAGCTGGCCAGGGAAGTGCTTACGCATAAGCTGAATCAGTGGTTCGGCAAATGCCTCAGAAAGGCCAACGTAGTTCTCAAAGAATCTAGACTGAGACTCGTGCATGCCCATGGAAGTTCCGGTGCTCAGAGAAGTAAAACGGTACTCCCAGTTAATACCTTGCTCGTAAAGAGCATGACCGTTCTCGTGCAGCATGGAATAGACATTGGAGAGAACGTTATTCTCGTAAGCATGACTTGCAACCATAACAAAGCCAATGCCAGGACCTCCTGTATAAGGATGCTCTGTTTTGCCAAGCCAGTAGGCATCCTCGTCAAGACCCTGAAGTTTTACCAGGTCTTTTGCAAGGTCCCACTGACGATTGACGTCAAACTTGCCCTCAAGAGGTTTGGTGCTTGGCTGACGCTTAGAAGCCATGCAATCGGCAACAAGTGGTACTACTACTTCTTTAACATTATTGAAGAAAGTGTTGTAAAACTCTCTGTTGGTATCGTGCTCAAAATCGCTGAGTAAGAGATCGTATGGATCTTTTGAAGCATCGCGTGCCTGGCACATCTCTTTGCGGAGCTCAATCAAGCTATCCAGTTTTGGTTCAAAGAGTGACCAGTCATCATTGTTCTTTGCCTGCTCCCAGACCTCGTTAGCTTCTGTAGTTAGACGAACAAAGTTACTTTGAAGCTCAACAGGTACATCTACCAGTTGACTTCTTTCACGGCGTAGAATTTTTACTTGTGCGCGATGAGTCTCATCAAGCAGAGCGCGGTTCTCGTGAAGTCTATCAAGAAGTGCGCCAACAGCAGGATCACAGAGGGTCTCCTGGATCTGTTCGCCTAAGATTGCCAGAGCTTCTCCACGCTCTTCAGCAGCTTTTTTTGGGTCAATGCATGGTCCAAAAGAGCCAATCTCATTAGCTGCGTAGTTGAGAGCAAAAAGCTTTTTCTCAAGCTCATCAAGTTTAGCGATATCATCGCGGGGATTTGAAAGCGCTGCGTTTAATTCAACAGTGTTATTTGCGCTGTCCATAAAAATCCTCTCTACAAAAATAGGTGCGACCAGTTATTTTACCGGTCAACAGAAACCGTTTAGCGTATGCGCCATATTTTACCCTGTAATATATTGATAATTGAGCGATACTAAAAAGACTACGTCCTAAAACAATAAGTACATCTTTTCGGCACAATTTTTGTCTAAAGATGGCTTGTAAGGAGTATGAGTTCTATGGATGACAGCAGAATCTCGTTTGATCAATGGGGTGATCTGTATGCAGATCGCGTTCAAACCATGCGAAAGAGCGAAGTACGAGATTTGTTTGCAGCTCTGTCTCGTCCAGGCGTTATTGCACTGTCTGGTGGCCTGCCGGACATTTCTTCGCTGCCACTTGATCAGGTTGCAGAGTGTGCTCGACGCTGCGTTGCTGTTGAGGGACTCAGGTCTCTTCAGTACGGTAACTCTGATGGCCGTATTGAGTGCAGAAAGACCATCTGCAAGATTTTAGCTGTTCAGGGTATTGAAGCTGACCCTGATGAGATGATTTTGACTTCTGGTTCTCAGCAGGCGCTTGATTTCTTGGGTCGTGTTTTCCTTAATCCGGGTGACGATATTATCTGTGAGGGTCCAAGTTATCTTGGTGCGTTCCAGGCATTTTCTGCGTATGAGCCTTCCGTTCACACTATTGATATGGACGAAGAGGGCATCAGAACTGATTTGCTTGAGGCAAAGCTTAAAGAGCTTGCACGTCAAGGTAGAAAGCCTAAGTTTATCTACGTTATTCCTAACTTTAATAATCCCGCTGGTATCACCATGTCTATGTCGAGGCGCTTGCGTCTTCTTGAGTTGGCTCACCAGTACAATATTCCTGTTGTCGAAGATGATCCGTATGGTCTTATTCGTTTTGAGGGAGAAGATCTGACACGTTTGAAGTCGCTTGATTCAAACGTCATTTACTTGGGAACTACTTCAAAGATTTTTGCCCCTGGTCTGCGTCTAGCATGGATGGTTGCGCCTCGTCACTTCCTCGAGCGCATTAACCTTGCTAAGTCTGGTTCTGACCTGTGTACCAGCCCGTTTAATATGATCCTTGCCGAGCACTACTTTAATGAGGTTGATTGGCAAGCAGCACTTGAGGTTTCCAAGTCTCGCTATAAAGAGAGAAAAGATTCCATGCTGGCAGCGCTTGCGGAGTTCTTCCCTCAAGATGTTACCTGGACTAAGCCTGAGGGCGGCCTGTTCCTGTGGGTAACCTTCCCGCCATACCTTAACACCGAGCAGCTGCTTCCTCGTGCCATTGAGGAAGGAGTTGCCTTTGTACCAGGCGTTTATTGCTATCCTGACCAGCGTATTAGCTCAAGTATGCGTTTGTGCTACTCATTTGAAACTCCGGAACGTATCCGAGAGGCAATCCGCAGGTTGTCTTTGTGTGTCCAAGATCGTATGGCGTTGTATCGTGCATTCTTGGAGGCAGGTGCTCTGCCCGAGTCTTCTCATTCTGAATCTCAGTCTTCTGCAAGGGAGTGTTAAGTATGGCTACAAAAGTTGCTGTCATTATGGGTGGAGCCTCATTTGAGAGGAACTTCTCGCTAAAAAGTGGAGCTCTTGTCTCCGAGGCTTTAGAGAAGTGTGGTTATGAGGTTTTGCCACTTGATGCTGATGCTCATCTGGTAGATACCCTTCGTGCCGAGAAACCCGATGTTGTCTTTGTGTGTCTTCATGGTGCAGGTGGAGAAGACGGTGCGGTACCTGCACTTTTGGAGTTTCTCAAGATTCCGTATGTGGGCTCGAGGCCAGCGTCTTGTAGAGCTGCGTGGAATAAGGCAGATATGCCATTTATTGTGCGTCAAGCCTGGTCAAAGGAGGAGTCCGAGGTCATTTGGCCCCCTCAGATTGTGTTGACCGCCAGCGCATTTAAAGACCTTGGGGCAGCAGCTGCTCTGGACATGGTTCCCGAGCGTCTTGGTGGTGGAGTTGGTTTCCCCTTAGCGGTCAAGCCAGTTCATGGTGGTTCTGCTATGGGTCTTTCTAAGGTTGATAGCACCGACCAGCTTGGTCAGGCGCTTCTCGGCGCACTTGGCTTTGATGATTCCGTCATTATTCAGCAGTGGGTTGACGGCGTTGAAGTAAGCGTTACCGTGCTCTCTGATGCAGATGGCGAGAAAACCCTGCCACCTGTAGAGATTTCGGTGATTAAGGGCATTTACGACACGGATGCTCGTCTTGATCCAGAGCGCATTCAGCATTTCTGTCCAGTTCGTTCTGAGTCTCTGGCGGCTCTTGGTGCAGATCCAGTTGCTGCTCGTGAGGCTCTTGAGCGCGCAGCTCTTGAGGTATTTACCGCGTACGGCTGCAGAGATCTTGCTCGTATTGACTTTATTTGGGATGGATATCACGTTATGGTCATGGGTTTGAAGACATTCCCAGGACTTACTGAGACCTCCCTTGTTCCAATGGCAATTGAGGCTGCAGGATATGCTGTTGAAGACGTTCTTGCACAGCTTGTTGAGGGTGCGCTTAAGCGCGGTAACTAGGGGGTTTCATGGAATACGTATTGGGCATTGATGTTGGTGGTACCACCATTAAACTGGGACTTTTCTCCACAGAAGGAGAGCTGCTTTCTGAGCAGAAGGTTAAGACGCCTGCACTTGATAACGAGGACGGTTATCAAACGGTAACCGATGCAATTAGGCTTATTGTTCATGGTCAAAAAGCAAGCCGCAATGATGTTATTGCGTGTGGTTTGGATATTCCAGGTCCTGTTGCAGATGATGGAACCGTCGGTTTTCTCGCTAATGTAGACATTGACCCTGAGGGATTGGTACAGGCAATTAATATGTGTCTGCCAAACGCAACCATCGCGTTTGTTAATGATGCAAATGCTGCAGCCTTGGGCGAAGCGTGGGTTGGCGTTGCTGTGGGCGTGCCGTCGTTTGTGCTGATTGCGTTGGGAACAGGTGTTGGCGCAGGCGTTGTAGTAGACGGTAAGCTTGCTGCAGGTGCTTTTGGCGCTGGTGGTGAGATTGGTCACATTATTGTTGAGCCAGAAGAAACTTTGACTTGTGGCTGCGGTCGTCATGGCTGCCTGGAGCAGTACGCTTCCGCTAAGGGAGTTGTTCGATTGTACCTGGAGGAATGCGCCGCTCGTGGTGTTGTTCCTGTGAACATTGAGCACGAGACCGATACCGTGTCCGTGTTTAGAGCCCATGCTCAAGGAGATGAGTGCGCAACCCTTGCTATTCACAAGATGTGTCACTACCTTGGCCTTGCTATGGCGCAGGTTTCGTGTGTGGTTGATCCTGCTATGTTTTTGATTGGCGGTGGCGTAGCAGGCTCGTTTGCAACATTTGCGCTGGAGCTTCGTGAGACCTTTGAGCAGTATGCTCTGCCGGTTAGCAAGGGCGCTCGTATTGAGGCTGCTAGCTTGGGTAATCAGGCTGCAATGTATGGTTGCGCATACGAAGCGCTGCGTCTCAGAAAAGAGCGCTTTGGCCAGGAGGAAGCGGAGTAGGAGCGCGTGTTCTACGATTAATGATCGCAACCTACGTTTGAAAGTTTTTGCGCTCTTTATGTTTCTTGATAAGACATAACTCGTGGACTGAATTTTACGTAAACGTATGGTTATTTTAGCTGCTCAGTGCTAATATTGAGCAGCTTTTTGGTTGTGTTTAGAACAATTCTGAACACTAGGATGAAAGGGGAGTGCTGTGGCTGACGAGTCAAAGTATGACATCGTTGCTGCTACTGGTTGCCCAACCGGTATTGCGCACACCTTTATGGCTAAGGAGGCCCTTGAGAAGGCCGCCGCAGCTAAAGGTCTTACCATTAAGGTTGAGACGCACGGTCAGGTCGGTGTAGAGAACGAGCTTACCGCAGCTGAGATTAGGAAAGCCAAGGCAGTAGTTGTTGCTGCCGATAAGGACGTTCAGGCTGAGCGTTTTGCCGGAAAACCAATGGTAAATGTTGGCGTTACAGCAGCTATTAAGGATGCGGAAGGTCTCATTGACCGTGCTCTTGTTGCTCAGCCTGAGGGTGAGCTTGCAGAAGCAGACGACGCCCCAGTCTCAAGCACCATTGAGAAAGAGTCCGTAGGCCACATTATCTACAAGCACCTTATGAATGGTGTCAGCCATATGCTGGTCTTTGTTGTTGCTGGCGGTGTTCTGACTGCAGTTTCTTTCTTGTGGGGTATTACTTCCTTCGACTCCACTAAAGCTGACTACAACAGCTTTGCTGCCATGCTCAAGATTATCGGCGGCATTGCAATGGGCCTTATGGTTCCAGTTCTTTCTGCTTACATTGCTGAGTCTATTGGCAAGCGCCCTGCTCTGGTTCCTGGTTTTGTTGCAGGTATGATTGCTATCCAGGGTCTTCCAATCAACCCTAACACTGGCATGATTGATGCTGGTGGCGCTGGTGTTGGCTTTGGTTTCCTAGGCGGCATTGTTGGTGGCTTCCTTGCTGGTTATGTCATCGTTGGTCTTGAGAAGCTTCTTTCTGGTCTTCCAAAGAACCTTGATGGTCTGAAGGCAATCTTCCTGTACCCACTGCTTTCCACCACCATTGTTGGCCTGGTTATGTTGGGTATTTCTGGTCCTATGGCGGCAATTAACACTGGCATGATGAACTTCCTGCGCGGTCTGTCTGCTTCTGGTCCAATTGTCCTTGGTCTTGCAATTGGTTGCATGTGCGCATTTGACATGGGCGGTCCAGTTAACAAGGCAGCTTACGTTACCGGTACAGCGCTTCTGACTGAGGCTCTCAATGCTGGCATTGGTACTCCAACCTATGAGTTTGGTACCAACTTTATGGCTGCAGTTTCTGCTGCGTGTATTGTTCCTCCACTGATTACAACCTTTGCTGTTGTTGTTGGTAAGAAGTACTTTACTAAGTCCGATTTCAACGCTGGTCTGGTCAACTTCATTCTTGGCTGCACCCACATTACCGAGGGCGCAATTCCATTCATGACCAAGAACATTTGGCCTGTTATGCCTATCATGATGATCGGTTCTTCCATCGGCTCCATTTTGACCCTGCTCTTTGGTGTTCACGATCCAGCACCTCACGGTGGTTTCTTGGTTCTTCCAGTTGTTGATGGCGGCCTTAAGTGGGTTCTCGCTATTCTTATTGGTGCTGTTGTTGGTGGCATTCTCTTTGTTGCTTTTAAGGCATACGAATACCGCAAGAACGGCGACAAGATTGTCGAGGACTAAGCGCTTGAACTAAGCGCGAGAATCAATCGAGAAGATTAAGCTTCACGTTTAGCGTCATTTGAGTTTCGCTCAGATTTTACGTACAGATCAGGCGTAGACTCAGATAATCGAAGTAAAATATGGACTCGGCGATTTTGTCGGGTCCATATTTGTTTTTAGAGGGAGCTTTGATGATTTACACACTTACCACTAATCCCGCTATTGACATGAATGTCAACTCGGGAGTTCCTTCTTATACGCACGTCAACCGCACAACTGATGCTGTCTATACGCCAAACGGCAAGGGTCTGAACGTTTCGTTTACGCTTGCTCACTACGGCGTTGAATCCACCATCCTGGGCTTTTTTGGCGGCTTCTCTGGCAACTATATTGTTGAAGAAGCATCTAAGATGTGCCCGGTTAAGCCTGTGTGGATTGATGGTATTACTCGTGTAAACATCTTTGTTACTACGCCAGAGGGCGAGCTCAAGTTTCCTAATGCAGGTGCTCCTGTTGTTCGTTCCAAGCAAGAAGAGATGCTTGAGCTTCTGCGCAACGCTCCCAATCTGGATGTGCTGGTGGTCTCTGGTTCGCTTTCCCCTGAGATGGATCCAACTTTCTACGACGAACTTTTTGATCTTTGTCATGAGCGTGGTGCTGAGCTGGTTCTGGATATCTCTCATAAACACCTTGCAGAACTTGTCGAGAAAAAACCACTGCTCATTAAGCCAAACGACGAAGAAGTGGCAGAGATTTTTGGTGTCGACGTCCATAACGAGGCCGACGTTCTTCTCGCCCTCCACAAGATTTATGAGCGTGGAGCAAAGAACATCCTGCTCACGCTGGGCGGCGAAGGCGCGTACTTCTTTAACGGCAAACACGTCTGGCGCGCAAATGCCGCGCAGGTAGAGGTACTTTCAACGGCATGTGCAGGCGATTCGACGCTGGCTAGTTTCATGTCGATTTGGCTCGATGACCCTTCGGCTGTCGAGAAGGCTTTGACGCGCGCAATGGCTACCGGCGGAAATGTTGCTATGAGCGCTGGCCTGGGTGACTTTGCGCTGGTCGAGAAGATCGCAGAGTCCATACACGTTGAGTTGGTGGAGTAGGAGCGTGTCTGCTGTATGGATGCCGAGCTGCAGCGTTTGTACGTAGGATGCGTGGCTACTCCAAGTGTCTTTATTATGCGTCTTACGCGAAGACCGGGTTTCTCGACGTATGGCTTGTATAAGTCTTCATATCTGCAAAATAAGTCTTTTCTCGCCCCTTGATTTCGTGTAACGTATAGGGGCTAATGTGATAATTAGGTTTTCGAACCTCTAAAGAAGGAGAGTGCAATGTCCGGACACTCTAAGTGGGCCACAACTAAGCACAAGAAGGCAGCTATTGACGCTAAGCGTTCCTCGCTGTTCTCTAAGCTTTCCCGCAACATTACTGTTGCTGCAAAAATGGGTGGCGACCCAAATCCGGACAACAACGCTAGCTTGTCTGCCGCTGTTGCCCGTGCTCGCATGGTTTCCATGCCTAACGCAAAGATTCAGGCCGCTATTGATAAGGCATTTGGCGCTGGTGCTGATGCTGCTGTTTACGAGGAGATTGTTTACGAGGGATACGGTCCTGCAGGCGTCGCAGTTTACGTTGATTGCCTGACCGATAACAAGAATCGTACCGCAGCAGATGTTCGTTCCGCATTTACTCACTCTGGCGGCAACCTTGGTACTGCTGGTTCCGTTGCATTCCAGTTTGAACGTAAGGGTTCCATTGCAGTTGACAAGGTCATTGTCTCCGAGGAGAAGAAGGTTGCTGACCGCGAGAATGCTGTCGATGAGGACGAGTTCATGATGGCAGTTGCTGAGGCTGGCGGAAACGATTACGAGGATGCTGGCGATCAGTGGATTGTTTGGACTGCATATGACAAGATGCAGGACGTCCAGAAGGGTCTTGAGGCTCAGGGCATTGAGGTCAAGGGTTCCGAGCTCACCATGGTTCCAACTACCCCAACTGATGTCTCCGTTTCTGATGCAAAGAAGGTTCAGCGTCTCATCGATAAGCTTGATGAGCTCGATGACGTCCAGAACGTCTATAGCACTATGAACATCACTGACGAGATTGCTGCAGCTCTTGAGGAAGAGTAAGGACAGCTTTTCTCATCTGGAGTCTACTTTTGCGCATGATTCAAAGCCCCGCCAGTTAGCGGGGCTTTTTGTATTTGGATAGCGTTTAATTAGTCCAGGGTAAAAGACGGCGTAAGATATGTTGAGCTGCACTGAATCATACTGTTTCACAGTAATACAGCTAAATTGCGCGAATCTGAGAAGCCCGACCACAGTAATGTCGGATAATCTGTATATACAGGGCCGAAAACATAACTTACAAGTCTAAAAAACACAGCAAATGACGATATTCTGCCTAAAATAAGGCTTTTGATAGGAAATTTTGCAGAATAAGTGACTTTGCTGTGTTTTTTAAAACGTAAAAATGAGCCTCTAAAAAATTTATGCATGGAAATGAATTAACTTATATGAATATTCATCTAGATGAGTATTTTCATATCATGATAGTTAAAGTTTTGATGTTTCATCTTTAGAACAAGAGAAATGGTAGCCAGCATCAGCTGAAGCCAACTTATAAAGTCAAATTCCGCTGCTTGCCGCCACTTGTCGCCCGTAACTTGCTACTTTTTACTTTTAGACGCGAAGATTCTACAGGCTCACGCGGACAACTTTGCGAACACCGGCAGCTTCAAGAGCTATTACCTGCGAGATTGACGCAGAATCGTCTGTCATAAGCACGTCGATATCGGAAGGAGATCCATATTGGAAGCTGGAGTTAACACCCAGCTTACTGGAATCGGCTAAAACAATGTGCTGCTCAGAGTGCTTAAGCATGAGCGAGTTTACGCGCATCTCGTTTGAAACCAGTGTGGTAAGACCGCGCTCAGCAGAAATTCCCGAGCAACCTAAAATACACTTTGCGGCGCGAATTTGGTTGATTGAAGCAAGCGCAAAATCACCGGTCATAGACTTCTTAGCTGGTCGAACTTCTCCACCTGTAACTAAAACAGTCATCGATGGGGGATAGTCAGCTGCCAGGACGCTCCCGTTATTGGTAACAATCGTGATGTTCTCGGCAGTAATGAATTCCAGAACTTTAATGGCAGTTGAGCTGGTATTAATGAAGACCGTATCGCCATCTTTAATTAGTTTTGCTGCAGCTTGGGCAAGCTTGAACTTCGCGGTTACTTGGTTAGAACTGAGGCCCGTAGAGAGTGGGTCAAGCAACGTAGCCATGCCATAGCTTCGAGAAATGAGGCCTTGAGCTTCAAGTTCATCAAGATCGCGACGGATAGTAAGTGAAGAAACTTCAAACCTATCAGCAAGATCGCTTACGGAAACTTGGCGGTATTGTTCAAGAAGACTTATGATAGAACTTCTGCGTGATGTTACAAATGAACGACTTGTGGCCATGAATCCCCCAATAGAACTCAAACTGCTGGTAAACCTATAGAAATAGTTGCAAACTTTTTAAGTACACGTTAGCGAGAAACTCGACTGCTCGTGAGAAACTCGTATGGAGCTCATAAGAAGCTCGTGAAAAGGAACAGTTTGCTGTGATTTGACGCCACCATTTCTACAGTTAGGAGTCTTATATAACAATATATTATATAAGACTTTTAACTAATTCAGTTTCGCGAAAAACATCGTACAAATTGTTAGTATCTTTTGAATGGTTCATGAACAATTGCACAGAAGCTTTTCAGCAAACCTTGATGTATCTTACCCTACATGATGAACGTTTTGAATACTTAAACGGATATTTTTTAACGGTCAACGGTTTTTATGACGTAAATCTCTAAAGTGAGCATAAATAAGTATTGCTAAACTCCCAACTTTAGCTATACTGACATTATCGATTCGATTGGTAAAACGTTCTAAACGTTCAACAAATAGGGAAATTTGTAATATAGCAAGTCAAATGTCATATAAATTATTTATCTAATTGTTGAAGTGTTCAGAACATTCAAGTTTTTCTCATTAAGCAACGTGTTCTTGTGTGGTCTTGCTATAGTCCAACATAAGAAGAAGATTCACAGTAGTCTACTGGAGAGGAGTGAATCGCATGTTACTTCGCGATATTTATGAGCAGAATCATTATGCATTCGTAAAAACCCCTATGACTTGGGAAGAGTCAATTAGAGAGTGCTGCAAACCACTGGAGGCTGATGGAACAGTTAATCCAGAGTATGCAGACGATATTATCGAGTGTGTAAAAAAGTATGGTCCTTACATTGTTATTGTTCCAAATGTAGCAATGCCACACTCTACTGCTCGCATTGGCTCTAATGGTAAGACTGCTATTGGTTTTATGCACTCCAATGTTCCCGTTAATTTTGAGGATGGCGATGAAGAGAAGCAGGTTAAGACCTTCTTTACTCTGAGCGCAACCGATCAAGAAGCACACCTTAAGAATATGCAGATGCTTGTTCAGGTACTTATGAATGAAGAAGTTCTCGAGCGTCTAAAGAATATTCAATCTCCAGAAGAGCTTTTGGAGATTGACAAGCTTATCTCTGAGTAAGCATGTTGTTGTGCGCGTTTTTGTGTACACGTTATTGAGGATTTCCTTTTGTAGTATGGGCTGCAGAAGGTAAGTATGTAGGACCCTTTGAAAGGGGTATCAATGGATATCGTTCTTGGTATTTGGAAATGGTTTGCGAGTAACTTCTTGACTCAGCCAGCCTATTTCATCGGTTTGATTGTTGCTATTGGCTACATTCTTCTTAAGAAGAAGTGGTACGACGTACTCGCTGGTTTCCTTAAGGCAGTCATTGGTTATCAGATTCTCTTGGTTGGTTCTGGTGGTCTGGTAACTGCATTCCGTCCAGTTCTCGTTGGACTTGAGGCTCGCTTTAATCTTTCTGCAATGGTCATTGACCCATACTTTGGCCAGAACGCCGTACAGGCAGGCATGGAGGCAGCTGATGCACCTACATTTATTGCAGGTCGTTCTTTCTCCTCTGTTATGCTTCTTCTGCTCTTCGCTTTTATTCTGAACATTGTTCTGGTTGCTTTTAAGAAGCAGACTAAGCTTCGTGCAATCTTTACTACTGGTCATGTCCAGGTCCAGCAGGCAGCAACTGCATTTTGGCTCATCCTCTTCTGCTTCCCACAGCTTAACGACATTGCTATCCTTGCAGTCATGACTATTCTTCTTGGTCTTTACTGGGCAGTTGGTTCTAACCTTTGTATTGGACCTACTCAGGATCTTACTGATGGCGCTGGTCTTACCATTGCTCATCAGCAGATGTTTGGTGTTTATTGTGCATCTAAGGCTTCTGAGTGGCTTGCTAAGCACTCTAAGAAGGAGTCTAAGCGCATTGAGGACATTGAGCTTCCAGGTTTCCTTAAGATCTTCAATGAGAACCTCGTTGCAACTGCAATTCTTATGACAGCATTCTTTGGTGTTATTCTTGCTGTTCTTGGCCAGGATTTCTTGCTTGAGAATAAGTTCATGAAGCCAGGTCAGGATTTCTTCTTCTACATTATGACCACTTCCTTCCAGTTTGCTGTTTACCTTTCTATCCTGCAGCTTGGTGTTCGTACCTTTGTTACCGAGCTCACCAATTCTTTCCAGGGTATTTCTAACAAGCTTCTTAAGGGTTCCGTCCCAGGTGTCGACTGCGCAGTTACCTACGGTTTTGGTTCTCCAAACGCAGTTACCCTTGGCTTCCTCATGGGTGCGGCTGGTCAGTTCCTGGCAATTGCAGCTCTGCTGCTTCTCAAGTCTCCAGTTGTTGTTATTGCAGGCTTTGTTCCATTGTTCTTCGATAACGCTACCATCGGCGTTTATGCAAACAACAAAGGTGGCCTCCGCGCAGTTCTTATCATGCCTTTCATCTCTGGACTTCTCCAGGTCTTCGGTTCAGCTCTTATCGCTGGCTGGGTTGGCATGGCTGCATACGGTGGATACCTTGGCATGTGGGACTGGGCAGTTGTCTGGCCAATCATGACCGGTGTCATGAAGTTCCTGTCCTACGCGGGTCTCGCAATTGTTGTTATTGCTCTTATCGCAATTCCACAGCTCCAGTACCGTGCGAATAAAGACACGTATTTCATGGAGGTTGAGGATTATCAGAAGTGCAAGGAAATTCGTGCACAGAAAGCCGCCGCAGCTAGTGCGGAAAGCAAGTAGCCCTCTTTCTTCCTACCCTGAGCAGACCCCCATCTGCTCAGGGTTATTAGTAACACTCGGCACATTGTTTGGTGCAGTATTTGCCCTAAAGGCGACCCTCGTGGCGCTCAAATGGGTACATACAAAATGTGTCCGTAATCAGTTTGTTTGATCAAAGGAGTCAATATGAACGCAAAGATTTTGGTCGCATGTGCAAACGGCGCAGGTACTTCTCTGATGATGAAAATGACCGCTGAGCGCGTCACTCAGAAGCTCAACATGGGCGTCGAGAAGATTCATCACTGCGCACTTTCTGAGGGCGTAAGCTCCGCTCGTCAGTATGACATCGTTTTTGCACCTCTTAACTTCCTGAACATGTACGACGATGCTGCTAAGGCTGGCGTCACCGTCATTGGTCTGCGCAATGTTCTTTCTGACGCAGAGATGGAGGAGAAGCTTAAGGAAACCGGTGCTGCAGAGAAGTTTTCCGCATAGTTTATGTTTCTCAGGAATCGAGCACTTTAATGACTTTTGAAAAGAAAATTCTTGCCGAGATGCCTAAGTGCTATGCGCTTGGCATGTTTGAGGGAGAAGATACACCAAGCTTTTTAGCTGCTGTCGAGAAGGACGGTCCAATCCGTCGTTTTACGCTTGACGGTGAGCCGCTGGAGACTGTTGTTCCAGGCCCTGGTGGCGTCATGACCATTACACAGGTCCCTGGCAGGAAAGATCAGTTCCTCGCAACCCGCAAGTTCTTCTCGCCAAACTTTGGTGGAGATGACGCGGCAATTGCATCCTATACCAAGCAAGCAGATGGTTCGTGGTCTGAGCAGATTCTTTGCGATCTTCCCTATGTTCACCGTTTTGGCATTCTAAAGGCTGCCGACGGTCAGCTTTGGGTTCTTGCTTGCTCTATCAAGGGTGGAGCTGAGACGGGCGTCAAGGATGATTGGCGCACTCCAGGTGCTGTTTGGGCTGCTCCTTTAAGCGATAACCTTGAGCAGTACACGGCAGACAACCAGCTTAAGCTGACTTGTGTTGCTAACTATCAGGTTCAGAACCATGGTTTCTGGACTGCACCTGATAAATCGTATGCTTTGATCTCAACCGCCGCAGGCGTGTTTAGATATGTGCCACCAACAACCCCCGAGGGTTCTTGGGATGTCACTTGCCTTCTGGTTCAGCCAACAAGCGACATTGTTGCTACAGACTTTGATGGCGACGGCAAGCTGGAGATCCTTACTTTCTCCAAGTTCCATGGTGATACGCTGGCAATTTGGCACGAAGGACAAACTCGCGATCGCTATGAGCAGGTTTGGTGTGATCCGCAGAAACGCAGCTTCCTTCATGCGCTTTGGGCAGCAGATCTTAACGGCGAGAAGTGCGCGGTTATTGGTAACCGCAAAGATGGTCGCGATTTGTTGCTTGTTAGATACGTTGACGGTCAGTACACCGTAGACGTTATCGACCACGACCTTGGACCAGCAAACTGCATGGTGTATAAGCATGACGGCAGCAATTACATTGTTGCTGCATATCGTGAGACAGACCAGCTAGCTCTCTACAAAGTAGTGGAGTAAAGCTGCGTTTTGTAGAGAGTGCTCAGGATGAGCTTCTGAGCATGCAGGCGAAGTCCTGAGCACCTCTCAAACTACCTGCACATACACCAAGTACTAGTCTATGTTTTTAGAAAGGAGCGCGTAATGGCAGATTTGAAAGACGTCACACGCGATAGTTGGATTATGAGTACCTTCCCTGAGTGGGGAACGTGGCTCAACGAAGAGATTGATAATGCCGTAGTAGAGCCAGGTCAGGTTGAAATGTGGTGGCTCGGCTGCGTTGGTATTTGGTTTAAGACTCCTGGTGGAGCAAACGTTGCTGTCGATTTCTGGGCAGGTAACGGCAAGCGTACTCACGGTGACGGTCTCATGAAGCCTGGTCATCAGATGGCAAACATGGCGGGCGTTCGTAAGATGCAGCCAAATCTTCGTAACGTTCCATTTGTTATTGATCCATTTGCTATCAAGAACCTTGACGCTGTTGTGGTAACTCATATTCACCAGGACCATATGTCCAAGGAGCTTGCAGCTCACGTTGTTAACAACAACATGACTACCACTGACGAGAATGGCAAAGAGATTCCTGTTCCATTTATTGGTCCTAAGGATGCAGTTGACATTTGGGTTGGCTGGGGCGTTCCACGCGAGCAGTGCATTGTTGTTAAGCCTGGCGACCGTGTCAAGGTTAAGGACATGGAGATTGTTGCATACGATTCCTTTGACCGCACCATCATTGTTACCACCACTGATACTTCTAAGAACCGTCCTGACCTCTGGGGTAAGTGCCCAATGGATATGGACGAGAAGGCAGTTAACTACCTCTTTGTCACCCCCGGTGGAAACATCTATCACTCCGGCGACTCTCACTACTCCATTTACTTTGCTAAGCACGGCAAAGACATTGCTAAGGAGTTTGGCGGCGTAGACGTCTGCTTTGGCGCTTATGGCTGCAACCCAATTGGTATCCAGGACAAGATGGAAGCAACCGATATGCTCCGCATGGCTGAGGCGCTTCAGTCCAAGGTTGTTATCCCAATTCACCACGATGTTTGGACAAACTTCCAGGCAGACGTTCAGGAGATCAAGGTTCTTTGGGACATGCGCAAGGATCGTCTTGACTACAAGTTCCACCCATTCTTCTGGGAGGTTGGCGGCCACTACACCTATCCACAGGATAAAGACCGCTTTGCTTACCATCACGACCGTGGCTTCCATGATTGCTTTGATCACGAGCCAAACGTTCCATTCCGTAGCGTTCTTTAAGGAGCAGTCTTTATGATGCTTAAAGAGCTTCGTGATGAAGTGTATGAAGCAAATATGGACCTGCCAAAGCATGGCCTGGTAGTTTTTACCTGGGGTAATGCTTCTGGACTTGACCGTGAGCGTGGTTTGTTTGTTATTAAGCCATCGGGTGTCTCTTATGAGGAGCTCAGCCCGGAGAACTTGGTCGTCTGTGATCTTGATGGCAATGTTGTCGAGGGTGAGTTAAACCCATCTTCCGATACTCCAACTCATGCATGTTTGTATCGTGCATGGGGCGATAAGATCGGCGGAATTGTTCACACTCACTCAACCCACGCTGTTTCTTGGGCACAGGCAGGGCGCTCTATTCCTTGCTATGGCACCACACACGCAGATTATTTCTACGGAGACATTCCTTGCGTGCGCAGCCTAACTAAGGATGAGGTGGAGAGTGCATATGAGCTTGAGACCGGAAACGTTATTGTTGAGGGTTTTGCTAACTTGGATCCAATTGCGGTTCCTGGAACGCTCCTTCACAACCACGGTCCTTTCTCTTGGGGTAAAGATGCAATGGCTGCTGTGTATCACGCTGTAGTCATTGAGGAGGTTGCTAAGATGGCAACACTCACCGAGCTCAATAGCCCTAAAGTTCAGGAGGCACCACAGTACCTCCAGGACAAGCACTACATGCGCAAGCATGGTCCAAATGCCTACTACGGACAGGGTAATCACTAAAGCCTGTTCAGTGAGTAGAATCTGTTTCAGTCAGGCGGTCTTTTATAAGGCCGCCTGTTTTTAAAAGGAGAAGATATGTCCAAGTATCAGCTAGGACTTTACGAGAAGGCCACTCCAACTGATCTTTCTTGGGAAGAGCGCCTCAGCGTAGCAGGAGAGTCTGGCTTTGATTATGTTGAGATCTCCGTTGACGAGTCTGACGCTCGTCTTTCTCGCCTTGAATGGACTGGTGAGGAGCGTGCAGCAGTTTGTCAGGCAATGGTAAACTCTGGTGTTCGCCTGGGCTCTATGTGCCTTTCTGGTCATCGTAAGTATCCTTTTGGTTCTCGTGATCAGGTAACTCGTGAGCGTAGTCTTGAGATTATGCAGAAGGCACTTGACCTTGCGGGTGACCTGGGACTTCACACCATCCAGCTTGCTGGCTATGACGTGTACTACGAGGACGGTGCAGAGGATACGCGCAAGTACTTTGAGGAGAACCTGGCTAAGGCTGTAGAAATGGCTGCTAAGGCGGGTATTGTTATGGGCTTTGAGACCATGGAGACTCCTTTTATGGATACGGTCGAGAAGGCCATGCACTACGTAAACCTTATCAAGAGCCCTTATCTTGGTGTCTATCCCGACGCTGGCAATCTTACTAATGCATCGTTTATTTACGGTAATACCGTTGCTGATGATATTGCTCTTGGTAAAGGTCATATCTTTGCAGCTCACCTAAAAGAGACTGTTGCTGGCGCTTATCGTGAGATTCCATTCTCTACGGGTACCACTGACTATGAGGGCGCTCTTTCGCAGCTTGTTCCTCAGGGTGTTAGACGTTTTGTTGCAGAGATGTGGTACACCGGCAACGAGAATTGGAAAGAAGATCTTGTCTTTGCTTCCACATACGTTCGCAGCAAAATTGATAAGGCGTTTGAAGGGTAAGAGGTCTTTTTGCACTTGTTTTGGGTTTCTCACCACAGACGGTACATAAGAATCTGTACAATGTGAATTAGCTCTTTCTTAGTACGACGTACGTTTCCAAACTCGTTTAAGTTTGTACAGGGAAGGATTACACATGAAGTTCTTTATTGACACTGCAGATATCGATGAGATTTCTGAGGCTTTAAGCTGGGGTTGCTTGGCAGGCGTTACCACTAACCCATCACTGTATGCAAAGATTGGTGGTAAGCTAGCTGACTTTGAATCTCATATGGTTAAGATTGCCCAGCTCTGCGAAGGTCTTCCTGTTTCTGCAGAATCTACGGCAACAACAACTGAGGGCATGATTGAAGAAGGTCGTCATCTTGCTTCTCTTGCTCCAAATATTGTTGTTAAGCTTCCTATTTGCGCAGAGAGTCTTGCTGCTACTCATCAACTTGCTTCTGAGGGAATCCGTGTCAACATGACGTTGATCTTCTCGGCACCTCAGGCTCTTCTTGCTGCAAATGCAGGTGCTCGTTATATTTCACCATTTGTTGGTCGTTTTGATGATATTGGTGAGGACGGCATTGAGCAGCTTGCAACCGTAGTTTCATGCATTGAGAACTACGCATGGGATAAAAACGTTGACCACACCGTAGAGATTATTACTGCTTCTGTTCGTACACCAAACCACGTAACTCAGGCAGCTCTGCTTGGTGCTGATATTGCAACCGTTCCATTTGGCGCTCTGAAGAAGTGTTTGAAGCATCCTTTGACCGATGCCGGTCTTAAATCTTTTGAGGCTGACTGGGAAAAGGTTAAGGCTCAGCAATAATAGTGATGAAGTACGCCCGGCCTAGGTTGGGCGTACTTATTTTAAGTATTGATTTGGGTGTCTGTTTGGCTACTGTGTTAGAACCATTTTAGACACCTGTTTGAGAGGATGAGAATGGGAACATCTGCATTACCCGAGCGCAATCTCACTGATGACGAGCTCAAGTTAGCGGCTAATACGCTAAGACGTGATGTTATTGACATGCTTGAGAAGAGTAAGTCAGGACATCCCGGCGGCTCACTGAGTGCGGCAGATATTGTGGCTACACTGTTTTTCTCGGGAGTGATGAAGTACAACCACAATAACCCAGAGGACCACACCGAGGACAGATTCTTCCTGTCTAAGGGTCACGTAGCTCCTGTGTTGTATGCTGCGTACCACTTGCTTGACTGGCTTCATGACGAGGATATGGTTACCCTTCGTCAGCTTGGCAGTCGCTTGCAGGGTCACCCAGATTGCCATGCATGTCCTGGCATTGAAGTTTGCTCCGGCTCTCTTGGCCAAGGACTCTCAGTAGCCGCAGGATGTGCTCTGGGTCTTTCTATGGACGCTCTGGCAAGCGGCGAGCGTGCCAAGAAGGTCTTTGTCCTTCTGGGCGACGGCGAGCTGCAGGAAGGCTCTAACTGGGAGGCATGCATGTTTGCTGCTCACCAGAAGCTGGATAATCTCATTGCCATTGTGGACCTCAACAACTTGCAGATTGACGGTCACGTAACCGACGTGTGCTCTCTTGGTGATATTGACGAGAAGTTCCGTTCCTTTGGCTGGAACGTGCTGCGCGTTAACGGTCATGAGGTCGTCTCGGTGCGCAAGGCCCTTCTCACCGCACGAGATGGTCGCGAAGCAGGAAATACCGCACCTACCGTGGTTATTTGCCAGACTGTTAAAGGCAAGGGTGTTTCGTTTATGGAGAACAAGGCTTCCTGGCACGGAAACACTCCTTCGGCAGAGCAGGCTGACCTTGCGCGAGAAGAACTTGATGCAGCAAGAGAGCTTCTTTTGATTGATCTTCAGGGTGAAGGTAAGGAGGTTGCCAATGTCTAGAGCAACTCGTGAAGCATATGGTCAGACTCTTGTTGAGTTAGTTAACGAAGGTCACGATATTATTGCCGTTGACGCTGACCTTGCTGGCTCCACTAAACTTGCTGACCTTCAGAAAGCTTTCCCACAGCGTATGGTTGACGTGGGCATTGCCGAGCAAAACATGGTGGGCGTTGCGTCAGGACTTTCGCTCACAGGGCGTACTGTGTTTACCGGCTCGTTTGCTGTGTTTGCAACCGGTCGCGCCTATGATCAGATTAGAAACACCGTCTGCGATTCCGGTCTTAACGTAAAGATCTGCCCTACACACGCAGGTATTACGGTAGGAGAGGACGGTGCTACTCACCAGTCTCTTGAGGATATTGGCATGATGCGTGCCCTGCCTCAGATGCGCGTGCTTGTTCCTGCAGATTACAATGCTACTAAGGCAGCGCTCAGGCTTGCTGCCGAGGCTGATGGCCCGTTTTATGTGCGTATGGGTCGTCACAAAGTTGCCGATATTTACGACGAGTCCTTCAAGGGCGGTCTGCCTTTTGCAAATGTCTTGCGAGAGGGTACAGATGTCACAATTTCTGCCTGCGGTGTTGAGGTTGCTCAAGCACTTGCTGCAGCAGACTTGCTGGCAGAGGAGAAGATTTCTGCTGAGGTTATCGATGTGTTTTCCGTTAAGCCTTTGGACGAGGAAGTTATTTTGGCTTCTGCCGAGAAGACCCGTCATGTAGTAACTGTTGAGGAGCATAACGTGGCAACAGGTCTTGGAGCTGCAGTTGCTGAGCTTCTTGCTGAGCAGCTGCCAACGCCTATGCGCTTTGCTGGTATGCGCACGTTTGGCACATCCGCTCCTGGCGACGTGCTGCTCTCGCACTTTGGCCTGGATGCCGAAGGCATAGCTGCTCGCGTCAGGGAGTTTGTACTCTCGTAATATTTGCCATATTTTGATGGCAAATACAATTAAAGGCGGGATGAAATTTGAAAGGGAATTCTTTAGGAGAGACCATTTATTCTCTTCGTCATAGTAAGGGATTGACGCAGGAGCAGCTTGCAGAGGGTATCTGTTCTCCGGTTTCTCTTTCAAGAATTGAAAATGGCCGCCAGATGCCCTCCAAGGTAATTCTCGACGCATTGTTAAGCAGACTTGGAGCGAGTACCTATCAGCTTTGTGATGTTTTTTATCAAAGTGATTGCCAGCGTAGCTTTAATGAGATTACAAGACGAGCAAGTCTGCTTATAGAAACAGGTAAAATCCAACAAGGCCTATCCTTGCTGGAGAGCTTGGATAAAAATGATGCATCTCATGCATTGGAGCGACAGTCAGTTTTGCTTATACAGGCAGCCGCACAACTTAAGCAGAATAAAGATCCCGAAGATTCATATGTCAAATTATATGAGGCTTTGGAGCTTACAAAGCCTCATATTGACCTATCTGATTTTCGACATGAACTTTTATCTCCTATTGAAGCTGAAATAATTGGTTTGATGGTTGTAGCGCTTCAACAAAAGGAAGCCCGTATTAAGGCTATTCGAGTGGGAGAAGAACTTGCAAGAAACCTTTCTGATCAACAATCGAGCAGCAATGACTTTATGGTTGTCCGTATCAACCTTGAGGTTAATATATCTTCCTGTTTAGACCTTGAGGGAAGGTTTGAAGAAGCTGCTCAGCATGCGTATCTGGCAAGAGATTTGAGTATTGAAAGTCATGAACAGATACTTTTACCGGTGATTTTTTATTTGATTGGTCGATCTGAATTTCGTAGTGGAAATATTGAGAAGGCACGTTCAATAATGCAGACGATTATTCCGTATATGGAACTTATCGGCCAACATGATAATGCGGAAATGGTACGCGCTTTTGTTGAAGAGAATCTAAGCGCTTAAAATTAAACTTAGACGCTTAAAACTAAGCCTAAGCGCTCAAAGACAGTGAGTAGGGCAGCTCACAGTTCTCATTACCAAAAGTCGAAGTTTTTACGTGTCATTCTCATTATTTTGATACTTTGCATGGATACTTAACATTTGAGGTAATACAAGAATTGTCACGAGATGTTATGGATGGTCTCCTCCTCTTTCGAGATGATGTACTCGTCAAAGAGAGAGGAGAGAGATACATGAGCGTAAAGTATCTTTTAAAGAATGCCAGTAAACGAAACGTGATCATTTTTGTATTAGTACAAATTATGAGTTCTTGCGTCGTTGCCGGTGTGGCTTTTTTACTGAGTGCACTTCTCAATACGGTTTCTGAAGTCATTATTTCAGGAGATATTGCTCTGTTACTTAAATTTATAGGTTTGTGCTGTATATATGCTATAGCAACTGGCATCCTTCTTATGCTACAGGGATATGTGCGCGCCCGCCTGGTTCGCGACACCGTAATTAAGATGAGAAATTCTGCCGTGAAGGCTTATTTGCGCAGAAATGATATTGTAGACATGAATGAGAACAGTGCTGAGTTTCTTTCTCTTTTAAGTCAGAATATGGATACCATTGAAAAAGATTGGCTCGGCGGACTGCTTGATGCATTTGCTTCGTGCTGTGAAATTACTATTGCAAGTCTCTTACTTTTGTATATAAATCCAATAGTGGCAGTGATTTCGATACTCGTGATGGCAATTCCAACAATCATTCCTGGAGTATTTACAAAACAACTTACACATTGCCAAGAGGAGATCGTAAAAAATACGGTTTCATATAACGGGCAGATTCGTGACATATCGCTTGGAATTGATGTTATTAGGTCATTTCATAAAGAAAGCAATTTTATAAACCGACACTTGATGGTTGCGCAGCAGTTAGAAGGTAAGAAGGTACATTTATCTGAAGTTACGGCTCTTATATCTGGGCTTGTTACGGCAATATCGGTTTCATCTCAATTCATTATTATGGGCATAACGGGTATTTTTGCAGTGCAAGGACTTGTTTCTCTTGGCAGCGTTGTGGCTGTGACCCAGCTGTCTGGTCAGGTAATTACGCCCGCTTCAACATTTGCTTCATTACTTGGCAAAGTTAAAGCGGCCTATCCGGTTTTGAAGGCGGTTATACGCGACGATGAAGAAACTTCGTTTGACAATGAGGTACGGCACTATGATGTAGAACGTGAAATTGAGCTAAGAAACGTTACTTATAGGTATCCTGATTCAATTTCCGGAGTGTCTAAGATATCTGCGCGCTTTGAGACCGGGAGGAAGTATGCGATTATTGGAAAAAGCGGGAGTGGAAAGAGCACGCTTTTAAAACTGATTTCAGGTCAGATAAAACCTCAGGGCGGAGACATTCTGATTGACGGTTCAAGAGATATTTCATGTGATCCGGCAATGATTCATCAGAATGTGTATTTGTTTGACGATACGCTAAAAAATAACATTACGCTGGGAAGTTCGTATTCGGATGAGCAAATCGGTGAAGCTATTAAAAAGTCTGGTCTCTCAGAGGTAGTTGCGGCTCTTCCAAAAGGACTTGACACTCCAGTGGAAGAGAACGGAAAGCGCTTCTCAGGAGGTGAAAGACAGAGGATTGCTATTGCGCGAGCCTTACTGTATGGAAAGAAGTTACTGCTTGTTGATGAAGCTACGTCTGCATTGGACACACGCATGGCTACTGAGGTCGAGAATAACCTGCTTGATCTAAGCGGAGTTACCATGATTGAGGTAACTCATCATCTCAATGTTGCACAACAATCAAAGTTTGATGCCGTATTTGAAATGACTCCAAGCGGGCTTTTGGAGATAAAACAATGGTAGGAGCTCAATAAGTTTGTGATAGCTGCCTTTGAGTTTAATTGCACTCCACTAAAGATGTTACTGGTGAAGAATATGAGAAAACCCCAGCTGCTTTAACAGCTGGGGTTTATGTTTATTGCAATGAAAACGGGGTATCTAGAGTGGGAACCGTCAATTAACCAATGTGCTTGGTAATGGAAGCAGCTGCTACCTTACCAGCACCCATTGCCAAAATGACGGTTGCAGCACCGGTTACGATGTCGCCACCAGCCCAAATGCGAGGATCGGAAGTACGACCCTCTTCGTCGGCCTCAATGTAGCCCCACTTGTTGAGCTTAATGTCACCGATCATCTTTGCGAATGGGTTAGCGTTAGTGCCGATTGCAGAAATTGCAACATCGCAAGGAATGTCTTCGATAGCACCTTCGATAGGTATTGGGCGACGACGTCCGTCAGCGTCAGGTTCGCCGAGCTCCATTTTCTGGACGCGAACTGCGCAAACTGTGCCATCCTCGCCAGCAATGAACTCAAGAGGGGAGACAAGAGGAAGTACCTCAACGCCCTCAGCCTTTGCGTGATGAAGCTCTGCACGACGAGCAGGCATCTCGTCCTCAGTACGACGGTAAGCAATAATTGCACGCTCGGCGCCAAGACGCTTAGCAGTACGGACAGCGTCCATAGCAACGTTTCCGCCACCAAAGACAACAACGTTCTTGCCGTGCTTGGTTGGAGTATCGTACTCAGGGAACTTGTTAGCCTTCATGAGGTTAACGCGGGTGAGGTACTCGTTTGCAAAGAAGACGTTAGGCAGATTCTCGCCAGGGATGTTGAGAAGCTTTGGAAGACCAGCGCCAGTTGCAATGTAGATTGCGTCAAAGCCCTGCTCAAAAAGCTCATCTGCATCGGTGATACGACCAACAACAGAGTTGTACTCAAATTTAACGCCCAGCTCCTGGAGACCGTCAATCTCGCGTTTGACAACAGCCTTTGGAAGACGGAATTCAGGAATACCGTAAACCAGAACACCGCCACCGGTGAAGAAAGCCTCAAAGACGGTAACGTCAAAGCCGTTACGAGCAAGCTCGCCAGCGCAAGCAATACCGGAAGGACCGGAGCCTACAACTGCAACCTTCTTGCCGTTCTTTGGTGCGATTGCTGGCTTGGAAGCAAGCTCAGGTTGATCGCCAAGGAAGCGCTCGAGCTGACCAATAGCAACTGGTTCACTGCGCTTACCCATGATGCAGACGCCCTCGCACTGGTTCTCCTGTGGGCAAACACGACCACAAACTGCAGGAAGCATGGAAGACTCACGGATGATGTCAAGACCGCGACCAAACTCCTCTGCACGGATAGCCTCGATGAAACGAGGAATGTTGATGTTTACAGGGCAGCCTTGAACGCACAGTGGATTCTTACAATCTAGGCAGCGGTTTGCCTCTGCAATTGCCATCTCTTTAGTGAAGCCCTTGTCGACAGGGCGGAAGTCTTGTGCTCGCTCTGCAGCTGGCTCTTCATTGTCAGCTGTACGAGGTGCCTTGACATTTGGAATGTAGCGACCGTTTACTTGTGGCATGCGCACCTCGTCTCCTCGTAAGCTTTAATGGACTGACCTTCCTCGGTGAGGTAGGCTGCCTGACGCGCACGAAGATCGTTCCAGTCAACCTTGGTTGCGTCAAAATCAGGGCCGTCAACACAAGCAAATTTGGTCTCGCCGCCAACTTCAACACGGCAGCAACCGCACATACCAGTGCCGTCGACCATGATTGGGTTCAAAGAAGCAATGATAGGTGTGTTGTACTTCTCAGCAGTGAGAGTGGAGAACTTCATCATAGGAACTGGACCAACACAGAATACACGGTCAACCTGCTTGTCCTGTAGAAGACGCTCGAGAGGTGCGGTTACAACGCCCTTCTCGCCAAGAGAGCCATCGTCTGTGGTGATGTGGATGTGATCGTCGTCCAAAATGGAACGGAACTGATCCTCAAGCAGCAACAGCTCTTTGGTACGAGCGCCCATGATTGCGTGAACCTCACGGCCAGCTGCTACAAGTTGACGAGCAACAGGGAAGGCGATAGCAAGGCCAACGCCGCCGCCGATAACTGCCCATTTGCCTTCGCCCATCTCGGTAGGCTCGCCCAGAGGACCAGTGACATCTTGTAGTGAGTCACCAACCTCATAGGTGGAAAGCATCTGGGTAGTCTTGCCAATTACCATAAAGATGAATTCGACCCATCCTTCTTCAGGATTCCAATCCGCAAAGGTAAATGGGACGCGTTCGCCACACTCGTTTGCGCGAACCATAAGGAACTGGCCAGCATGGGCATGCTTAGCCATCTGTGGTGCCTCAATGCGGAACTTAAAAACTTTCTCTGAGAACTGAGTCTTTTCGAGGATTTTATACATTCAGTGGTACTCCTCTCCCGAATTGGGTATCCTCGTGCAGCTGATTGAGACTGTGCTCAACTTGCTAACAATTAAATGACCGCCTGGGTAGCGGTCAAAAAACACATAGATAATATTGTATAACGCCGCTAGAATTTATGTGGCGAGAAAAGCTGTTTGCATTGCAAATTCATGCTTATAATGAAGTTGAAATTGATGATGTGAAACGTTCTTATATAAGTTCTTATTTCTTGTATTGATGAAAATTTTTATAAATGGATAAGCTCTTCAACTTTATCTGCAGCAGCTTCTGCTTCTATATAAAAATTTGTAAGCGAGACACCTTTAAGCTCTTTTAATACATAATTTGCAACTGCCATGCGACCAGGTGGCCGACTAATACCACACTGTAGACGCATAAAATCACGAGTTCCCAATTTGTCAGCAATGGAGCGTAGACCATTGTGGGCATTGAGTCCACCACCTGTGCGAAAGCGAATATGTCCGTCTTCAAGGTCAATTTCATCATGAACAACAAGTATCTGATTAGTAGTTATGTTATGCGCACGTGCAAGTTTGCAGAGAGGACCTCCACTTGTATTCATAAAATCCCATGGCTTAGCAAGGATAATTTTTTTTGACTGACCGTTAGCATTTGTGATGTTAATGGTAGACACTTGGCAACCCGCTTCATTTTTCCAGTAGTGTACGTTATGGCGGTCAGCAAGTTTGTCGATTACTGCAAAGCCAATATTATGCCTCGTATGAGCATATTTTTCTCCAGGATTACCAAGCCCACAGATAAGCATGGGAATTTTAGGATGCTCACAGGATGGGTTCTGTTTGGGAGAGTTGTTGAGCTTATACTGCGATTGTCTTTGCACGTGTATGTATCTTTCTTTGACGATAAGAATGATTCTGTTTACGGAATGTAACATATTATTCAACTTTTTGTATTCGTCTTTATATCGAATGCTTTTACCTGTAGTTTGTATTGTATTCAGCGATGTTGTTTGTTGCCTATTTAATACTGTTTCTGTAGTAATTGATGGAGGTTGTTGTGCCAACAATTCTTGTAACCGGTTTTCAGCCTTTTGGTGGCGAGAAGATAAATCCAGCGTGGGAAGCTATTAGAGTACTTCCGGATAGTATTGTTGGATCTAAAGTTGTTAAGCTTCAAATTCCTGTAGTCTTTGGGGTAGGCGCTGATGTAGTGTCTACAGCAATTGATCATATTAATCCTGATATTGTACTTTGTGTTGGGCAGGCAGGAGGCCGCGCAAAGATTACTCCGGAGTTTGTGGGAATCAATTATCGGGATGCTCGTATTCCTGACAATGATGGCAATCAACCACATGCTCAGAGGATTGTTGAAGATGGTCCCGATGCTTATTTTGCAACGCTTCCCGTTCGCGCTATGACAGAGGCAATGAATGAATCAGGCATTCCTGCTGCTTTGTCGTATACAGCAGGTACGTATGTCTGCAACGATGTGATGTATTCTATGCTGCATGTTCTTGCTACAAAGTATCCTAATGCGCGCGGAGCTTTTATGCATGTTCCTTTTGCAACCGAACAGGCAACAAAGCAGCCAGTAAATACTGCGAGTCTTCCTATTGAGGTTATGGCACGTGGTCTTGAAGTTGCATTATCAGTTGCTGTAAAGCATAAGATTGATGTTATGAGTTAATCAACTGGAACCATTTATTAACCTGGTTATAACTAAGAGCTTTAGAGTGTATTAGTGTTCTTAGTGTATTTCTATTACACTATGTATTGGTGTAGTGCGAGTATGTGAACATAGGAGAATTTTATGCGAAAAGAACTGTTTACTCGTCGCTCTTTTACCGGATTAGCGGCAGCAACTACGGTAGGTCTTCTTACCGGATGCAGTACGTTTATGCAGGTTTTTAATGGACAGAACGCAGATGAAAATCAAGGAGACAATAAGGATAAAGATCAAAGCAAGGGCTTCTCTCAAGAGGATCTCAAGGCTGAATGGAATTCAACACCGCTTGCAGAACAGCCAGATAATCCAACATTAGATGGAGATATCAAAAAGATTATTATTGGTGTATGGCAGGTTGATTCTGCTGCAGGAGCTGGTGATAAAGCAGGTCAGACTTATGACCATGCGGGAATATTAAATCAGGCATATAAAGATGGTACCGTTCCACATTACATTTTTAAGAGTGATGGTACTCATGAATTGCATCATTTCGATGGTAAGGTAGATCAGGGTAAATGGACTGTCAAAGAGGGTTCAACTATTTCATGCTTCTATGAAGAAGATAACACGACAGATGAGCTGACTTATGATAAAGATAAGCAGCGTCTTAGGTTCACAGGAAAATCTGCCGTTTCTGATTATCAAAAGTTAACTGATAACCCTGAAGATACTTCTCAAATTGCTTATGACAATGGTAAAGTTGTTAATTTTGCTGCAACACTCCCAGGTGTCTGGGAGGTTATATACGTTGATCATGCCGATAAAAATGAGCCTGATTTAGACTTAAAAGCTATTCAGAAGAATATCAAAGAAACAAATTCGAGTTACTTCTTTTCAGTACATAAAAATGGTTTTTGTGCTCTTTTTTATCCAAGTGGAAGAGTTTTACCTGCAAAAATTTATACAAAAGATTTATCCGATGATGGACTTTCTTATCCGCTGATGGTTGCTTCATCAGATCAATTTGAGAACGTCGAAGATGCTGTACTTACAAGAGAAGCAAATAATCCAAGGACTATTCGCGTTAAATTGAAAGATGTGGAATATTTGTTTCAGCATTACAACCATCGCGAGGATGATTTTGGTGACATTTCTTATGCACCAAAAGCACCATTTCCTTGGAATTTAGACCATCTGAATGATCAAAATTCTAAATCGGATAGCGGTAGTTCTACAGGTTCAAAATAGGCATCTACAAAGAAATGGCCTAGAGTATAGAGATACGGGCAAAATGTAGTTTAGAACAAACTAAGAAGATATTCGATTTTGTTCAATAAGAATAAACTTATATATAATTCCACTCCAAAGTTTTTGGAGTGGAATTATTAGTTAGAAAAATTTTATAGATGAACTTCTCATCGTAAAAGCATACTACGAGGATTAGTTTTTGTAAGAAATGCTCTACAGGTTGAAATCGCCACCAAAGATGTCAGAGACAGGTCTGTCGGTGTAGACAGCATAGATTGCCTCGGCAAGCTCGTTTGCAATGGTGATTGTCTTGATCTTGGAGCCCTTTTGATTTGCTGCTGGACAAGGAATTGCGTCAGTAACAATGCACTCCTCGATAGGAGCATTATTGAGACGCTCAATTGCAGGACCAGAGAAGACGCCATGAGTAGCGCAGACGTAAATGTCGCCCGCACCCATTTCTTTTAGTTTTACAACAGATGCGCAAAGGGTACCTGCGGTATCAATCATGTCATCATTAACAATGCAGGTCTTGCCTTTAATATCACCGATAATGCCCATAACAGCACTCTCGTTGTGGCGTGGACGACTTTTATGTGCAATAGCAAGTCCGCAATCAAGATAGTCAGAGAGTTTTTTGGCTGCTTTTGCACGACCCATATCAGGGGAAACAACAACGGTATTCTCCCAGTCAAGTGATTTGCTCTTAAAGTAATCACCCAAAAGATATAGGGCGGTTAGGTGAGAAACAGGGATGTCAAAGAAACCTTGAATCTGACCCTGGTGAAGATCAAGAGTAATGACACGGTCAACACCAGCATTTTCAAGTAAGTTTGCCATGAGACGAGCAGTAATAGGCTCACGTGCAGCAGCTTTGCGGTCCTGACGAGCGTATGCGTAGTGAGGGATAACTACAGTAAAGCTGTTAGCAGATGCACGCTTTGCAGCGTCAGCAACAATCAGAGTTTCCATAACTAGGTCGTTGACGTTAACACCCGCCAAAGACTGAATGAAGAAGACCTCGTCGCCGCGGACAGACTCATCAAAGCGAGCGTAGATTTCTCCGTTAGCAAACTTCTCAAGAAGAAGGCCTTGTAGCTCTAGGTGAAGAATGTCTGCAACCTTACGAGCCAGTTCAGGATTGCCTGTACCGGTATAGAGCTTGATATTTCTAGCAACTAACAGTGGTTCACTCAGGTTCTCGAACATCTAGTCCTCTTTCTCAAGCTTGTGACGCCTCTGGGCGGCGTATCCCTCAACAATTTTTTGCTCAGAGCGCTCGAGTGCAAGCGCATCTGCTGGTACATCTTTTGTAATGCACGAACTTGCCCCCACAAGTGCGCCATCACCAATTGAGACAGGTGCTACCATCATGGTATCGGATCCAACAAAGACGTTGTTGCCAATGTGGGTCTTAAACTTGTGGTAGCCATCGTAATTGCACGTAATCGAACCTGCGCCAATATTGACGCCAGAGCCCATGGTAGTGTCACCAATGTAAGAGAGGTGAGGAACCTTGGAGCCTTCGCCGATAGTTGAGTTTTTGATTTCAACATGTGTGCCGGCTTTAGCGTGGGGCATGAGGTGCGTACCTGGACGAAGATAAGCGCGAGGGCCGCAAGTGGCGTAATCGTCAACTTGTGCGTTAATGGCAACAGTTTCGTCGACAATAGCGTCGTTGCCAACGCAGGTATCGGTTAGACGAGTGTTAGGACCTATCACGCAATTCTCGCCAATTGAGGTTTTGCCATAGAGCATGGTCTGAGGGAGAACCTCGGTATCCATGCCAAGCGTGACTTCGGGGCCAATCCAAACCGCGGTTGGATCCAGCATAGTGACGCCTTGGCTCATCCAGTGCTCGTTGATGCGCTCTTGCATGATACGGGTGGCAACAGCAAGCTCGGAGCGGGAGTTGACTCCCAGCGCCTCTTTGTAGTCGTCAACGTGAACGGCAGCGACAGGCTCACCTTGGCTTACGTAAAGACCTACCATATCGGTGATGTAGTACTCGCCTTGGACGTTATCGTTGCCGAGAAGATCGATGTTTGCAGTCAGTCTTCCGCCACAGAAGCAGTACACGCCAACGTTGCATTCACGCTCTTGTTCGCGTTGCTCTGGTGTAGCGTCTTTGTGTTCAATAATGGCAGTTACCTGGCCGTTAGAAGAAATGACACGACCATATCCAGTTGGATCTGGTGGCGTCATCGTAAGTACGGTACACGCGTTATGGTGAGCTTTAGTTTCTGCGACAAGGTCGAGAATAGACTGTGCGCGCAACAAAGATGCGTCACCGTTAATGACAACAACGGGTCCCTTGAAGCCACCAAGAGCATCCTTTACAACCTTGACTGCGTGGCCGGTACCAAGACGTTTGGTCTGGGCAACATACTCAAGGTTAGGGAAGCAAGAAAGTGCAGATTTAACCTCGTCGGCGTGGTTACCAACAACCACAATGACGCGGTCAGCGCCAGCAGTAATTGCGGCGTTGACACTCCACCAAACAAGGGGTTTATCTAGTAATTTGTGCACAATCTTAGGGTGGTGGGACTTCATGCGCGTTCCCTCGCCTGCAGCGAGGACAATCGCAGTAAGTGGCATACGTAAGCCTCCAAAGTACTTCGTATTATTTAATACGAATACGTCCCTACACAAAAGTTGCGTAAAAAATGGCTGGGGTAGTAGGATTCGAACCCACATTCCAGGCACCAAAAACCCGTGTCCTAACCGTTGGACGATACCCCAATGTAATCACTACGTTGGTTTTGTCCGCAACCCTATTAAGTGTATCAGCTTAGCGAGGCAAATGCTCCACAAATTGCATCAAGAACAAGAACTGCTAAAGTTTGTGCGTCTGCGGTAGTAAATGAACCGTCAACATTTGTTCCTTCTGGAAGCACAATCCTGATAGGAGCTCCTGTTGCGTCTGCAGATTCAATAGCAGTGCGAAGTCTTGCGGGCAATGTCTCGTTTTCTTCCATAGAAACAGATCCAATGCCAATTTGTCCGCGAGCGGGTGTGTTTGGCTTATCGTCTGTGGTAAGTACCAAAATGGTAGCAGCATCAGTGGGGGAATCGGCGCGATCAATCATGGTCATACCGCTTGCCTCGGTAGTTGCCTTAGAAAGGTTATAGACGCGAGCAGCTACGTTTCTAGAGATAGGATCTTCTCCTGTAATAGCAATGCAGGTGGTCTCAAGAACATTAGCTGCGCGAGCAAAGCCCATAGGACCCTGTGGATGCGGACCTTTTGCCTGCTTGCCCGACCAAACGTGGCGCAGACGTTCAATAGCGTCGAGGGTGTCCTGGAATGCCATACCGTCTGCAAGCTCACCGACGCTCTCTTGGAAGAGCTTAACGGCAGCTTCGGTGTGAACGCCATAGTGACCGTCAACTTTTCCGCACGAGAAACCCAAGATATTGAGACGTTCCTGCAGCTGACGCACATCATTGCCATGAAAGTTAGGAAGACGCAGGTAGAGAGTTCTATCGCCAAGCTCATAGCCTTCATCAACCATGATTGCCCAGGTAGAGGCATCTACTTCTTCACCAAGAGAAAGATCATGGTCAAGCCTAAAGCGAGCAACCGCGCGAGCAGTAGATTTACCAAACACGTGGTTCTGGCGCTCATCGTCTTCGATGGTGTAGCCAAGCTTTACAAGTCGTTCCTGAATGTCTTCAACGGCAGCACCGATGCTACCAGGAGTAATTGGATCCATAATTACCTTTCTCGGTTCACAAAGAAGTCTGCCATAGACAAAAGTGTGTCGCGAGCGTCTTCAGTAAGTATCACATTTTTAAGCACGAGCTTTGCTTCTTCCACTAAGGCAAGAGCGCGCGTGCGGACAAATTTTATCGCATTAACACTCTCCATGAGTTCCACAGCATGCTGAAGCCTCAAAGTATCGGTAGTATGCGCAGAAAGTATGGAGACAAGCTTGGCCTTATCTGCTGAGCCAAGATGCTCAAGTGCGTAGACCACAGCAAGGGTGCGCTTGCCTTCAGTGATGTCTGATCTAAAGTCTTTGCCCTGCACCTCGGCATTTCCTACCAGATTGAGCAGATCGTCTTGTAGCTGAAAGGCAAGGCCAACCTTAAGGCCAAAATCTTTGAGTGCGTCAAGTGTTTTCTGGTCAGCGCCACCAATGAGTGCACCCAATACCAAGGGATATGCAGCAGAGTAATAGGCAGTCTTAGAGAGTGCCATAAAAAGATACTGGTCAGAGGTGACATCCCAGCGCTCGTTTTGAGCCCAACCAAGGTCAAGCGCCTGGCCTTCAAGAGTATGCTCTTGCATGCTGAGAAGAGCGTCGATAACGCGAACTTTAATCTGGTCAGAGAGGTGGTCGGCTACGGTAACGCGTCTGACAACATTTACCAGGGCAGAATCACCAACATTGATGGCAAGTCCGGTGCCGAGTGTTTTGTAGAGGCACTTCTCGCCACGGCGCAGCTCTGATTTGTCTGCAATGTCATCGTGGATAAGGGCTGCCGACTGGAAGTCCTCGATGGCGCAGGCCACGGACAGAGCAGTTTCTGCTGATCCGCCAACTGCCTCGGCGCCTAGGCAACACAGAACTGGACGCACGCGCTTGCCACCACCTGCACTAAAGTGAGCGAGTGGCTGGTAGAGGTAGGTGTTCAAGTCCGCGTGGGTGCGCTCTGAGCTGGCGTTAGCCGGTGAGGTAGATGCCACGGGAAGTCCGCGCATAATTTCCGCCTCAACAGCAGGGAGTTTTTGTTTGAGATAGTCGGCGAAGTTCACGGAAATCCTAGCCGCGATAGCCGTCTGGGTTCATCGACTGCCACTTCCAGGAGTCGCGGCACATGTCAGCAAGATTGTACTGAGCCTTCCAACCAAGTAGCTTAGCTGCTTTCTGGCAGTCGGCGTAGTTGGTTGCAACGTCGCCTGCACGACGAGGCTCGATGACATAAGGAATCTCTTTGCCGCAAGCCTTTGAGAATGCCTTGATAACGTCAAGTACCGAGCTACCAGTGCCGGTACCCAGGTTAAAGATTTCAACTCCCGTGCGGCCAGCCATCCATTTAAGTGCAGCTACATGGCCGGAGCCAAGGTCACAGACGTGGATATAGTCGCGAACGCCCGTGCCATCTGGGGTGTTGTAGTCGTCGCCAAAGACGTGAACGGCTTCGCGTTTGCCCACAGCAACTTGAGCTACGTAAGGGACCAGGTTGTTTGGAATGCCTGCAGGATCTTCTCCGATGAGGCCAGATTGGTGAGCGCCAATAGGATTGAAGTATCTGAGCAGGACAACGTTCCACTCTGGATCTGCAGTGTGGACGTCGGTCAGAATTTGCTCAATCATCCACTTGGTCCAGCCGTAAGGGTTGGTTGCGTTCTTCTTGGGACTTTGCTCGGTCAGAGGAAGGCTGTCCGGATCTCCATAGACGGTAGCAGAGCTCGAGAAAATAATTGACTTGCAGCCATGGTTTCTCATGACATCAAGAAGAGTGAGGGTGTTACCCAGGTTGTTTGAGTAGTACTCAATAGGTTTGGTAACAGATTCGCCAACAGCCTTGAAGCCTGCAAAGTGAATGACAAAGTTAATGGTGTGCTCATTAAAGATGCGGTTCAGTGCGTCTGCATCATTGACGTCTGCCTTGTAGAACGAAAGACGCTTGGCGTTTTCTTCTCCCACAATGGTTTTGATGCGATCAATAACCTTTGCCGAGGCATTGGAGAGGTCATCAACAATAACGGCCTCATAGCCGGAGTTGAGCAGTTCAACAACGGTATGGCTACCAATAAAGCCCGCACCACCAGTAACAAGTACGCAGCCATTTGATGAGGTAGACGTATCTGACATAACAATCCTTTCATGAACACTATGTGTCACAAGTATACGGCTTTTCTGCGAAGCGATGCGCATTGCAAGTGCACGGGTTTCTCGCTAGGTACATGCCTTACGCGCTAGGCAAAGTACTCGACGCCGCCCTCAATGAGAGGCTGGAACTGGTCGCCAGGGGTGAGCT
>ERZ773005.46-NODE-46-length-121014-cov-11.173852_pt1 | contig 121014 bp, 116 predicted proteins | sample MGYA00580666_ERZ773005 | MGnify/ENA primary metagenome ERZ773005 (study PRJEB29015, sample SAMEA2737999) | human oral metagenome | biome: human oral; feature: human-associated habitat; material: dental | place: China | collected 2061 ...
ATCAATACGCTCCTTAGTGTTATTTCCGCTGGGATTATCCCCGCGAATACGGGGAAAATGCTAGACGCACTAGCGCGTGAGGTGATGTTCACGATGGCAGCTCAACACGACTCTTCAAGAAACATCTCCCGGCCTGCGGATATGAAATCTCCCGAGAATTAATTCCGCTACTAAGGCGCTTCAATCGGCCGCAAATTAGGCCGCAGAATCACCGCTTAACCATTTGCTTCCTTTATCTAGCACATGCTGTGGACATGAAAAATGCTCGCCCAGCAGGACCAGACGAGCATTAGAACATTTGTTTTATAAAATCTCCCAGAGGTTTATCGGTCGACATTCCGCAACTGGATTGACAGTCTTATTCTTCCGGCTCCTCGGAACGCCAAGGTGCGGTTTCAGAACTGTAAGTTGTAAGCACCATGTCACACCACAGACGAGCAGCATTCACTGCAAGCTCTGCATGCCGCTGCTCTAGCCCCGACCGTAAACTCCCCGGTCCGTGCCCGGTTCCATAGCTGTTACGCAGTTCTACAAGGCCCAAAGCAACATTGCTAGCACCATTGAGTATCTGCCTTACAGCTTGAAGTCTGTCTGGTCCCAGCTTTTGATTTCCATCCCACAACCCGACGGAACTCTGTGCCTTTTTGAGCAAAGGTCTCATTTCTAATTTCGGATTGAATTCAACATTTCGCTCCTTGAGGATTAGCTTTGCGGTCGTTTCAATCAGCTCTTTCGCTTGCCCGATAACCGATTCCGGATCCGAATCACGCAGTGCCCGGGACAGTCGATCTAAGTGAACATAGATCGCACCCGGATCACTGATTCCTTTCAAGTCGTCTGGCGAAATCTCAAGACTCGGCGGCAGTTGAATCAGCCACTTGTCCGAAACTTCGAGACCTGCCGCCTCAATTTTTCGCGTGAGCTTTCCGAATTCCCTTTCACGATTAGCCGAGTATTCTTCTGGCCAACCTTCCCAAACCTCCAGCAAGGTCTCTTGGAACACCCTTAGGGCACGTTCGACTTGTGCATGAGATGTCCAATCAACTTGGCGAATATAAGCTTCATACAAGGACGCCCGCTTCCCTGCGATTGGTTCTACCGAAGAAGGCTCAGGAAATCCCTCTGATTCCCACATGTTCCGAATGTCACGAAGCACAATGTCACTTGTCATATCGCGTACAAAAACGCGAATACCCGCAGGCACAAGCTCTTTTGATCCCATCTCACATCCGCCGATTATCCGCGTCCAGTTATCTCTATCTTACCCCGCAGTCTTTGCTCTAAAATACAACTTCTGTCTCCATCAACTTCGGCTTGCGAACCACTGAAGCCGTATATCTTTGGCCCGCAAACACCGCGGACAGAATCAGCGATATGTAGTATCTTCATGCACACAATTAAGTCCGGGGCGGGACTTTGGCAAGGTCCCGGCCGGTGTCTTCACGAACCATGCGGAGTCGTCGTGTCATTGAGTCTTGGCTTGCGGTTTTCCGCTCAAATTGCTCTTGGATCGAAAGGTTCGTCGAGGCCACCCACAAGGCGAGCGTGATGTAGAGCATCGGCTCACGCCGAACACCGCGCTTAAAAGATTCCATCCCGGTAATATGTGGTGATTTCATGATTGAAAACCGCTGCTCAGTAATAGCGCGGGATGCCTCATAATATGTAGCATGCTCCCAGGAGCCAGGGACAAGTCCCCATTGCGCGCGTTTCCACTGCTCAGCGGTAAATGTGTGGGTGATACTCGAGCGCGCGCAGCATTTATAGTGATCGGCAGTCCAGCTCGGTGAAATTTCCAGGGCACCCTCAGACGCGAGTGCCATCGAAGCCGGTTTGAGTGGGCATCGCACTCGCCCCTGCACGGCAGGACAGACCAAATCAATTTTCACGGGCTTTTCAGACTCATTTTCATCCTTACGAGGACGACCACGACCTTGACGCGCACGATAAGGCCGCGAATTGGTCCCCATGATCAGCGGGAAAAGGGCTTCGAGCCGAGCATCCTGGCGCTCAAAACCATCGTCTTCGGCGAGCAGCTCCATGGTGCGGCGAACGATCTTCCCGGTGCCTGCGATGTCGCGTGCAGCAGGGCAATAAAACTCGCCCGCAATTTGCAATGGTCCACTGGCAGGTTCATCCCCAGCGGCACTATCCGATGCGAAAACTGTTCGCCAGGATTTGGGATAGCGAACAACGGGCGCATAGCCTGCGGCAAGCAATTCGTCGTTGAAGAGCCTTTTCACGTTATAGCCCATGTCGACGGTCAGCAATGGCAGACGACCGCGTTGAGTGCGCTGGTCAAAACCATTTTCTTGATGAAATCGAATAGCCCGCGCCAGCCCCTGCACCGAGCCTGAACTTGGCTTATCGATTGAAACTCCTGTAATCACAGGGGCGACCGAGTACACGGCTCTTGGTGGTCCGACGCGACATACAGCAGTAATACCCACAGCAACACCGCCTTTGGTACTGCGACGATTGCCCAGCTCGGAATGCAGCGAATGATCCTCCCGATCCCTAACATAATAGGCACCCGAGTAAGCAGCACCACGCCTCTTATTGTCACGACTGCCGAGTCCCATCGACTGGCCCGCCAAATCAATAATGGTTTCGTCGGCGATGATATCGCCGCGATACCCCTTGGGTGCTTGCTCATGAATTGAGCCTGCCACCAGCGCGTTGACAACCTGATGGAGTCTCTCACACGCAACCTCGGAGGCTTGTTCCTGCTCGATTGATCGTGCGGCCATCATTCGACGATGATCCCCATTTTTCACACGACGCGCAGGAGCATCCGGCAGTGAATCAAGAGGCTCAAGTCGTCGCGTCAGCCACATGACAAAAGCGCGGTACGTTCCCTCACCACAGGAAAGATCTAGATCAAGCCGGGCCTGCTGAGCAGGCTCTAGGGTCCATAAGGTTCGCCAGATCTCCGCCATCGAGGGCACACGCCGAATCCCAATCAAAGCCAGGCCGATGGTGAGCACACCTAACATTGAATATCGCGGGCCGGTGGATTTCCGTCCACCCACGCCACGGTCTTGGCCAAAGTAGAAATCAATCATCTTGTGCGCACCGGATTTTTCAATAACCGCAGCACAGCGCTCAACGTAATCGGGAGAAATCATGATTCTTTGTTCTTGCATCGCAACGGTCATCAGAGGTCCTCTCCCTCAGATCGCAGCAAGGCTTTTACCTCGTCTTCCGGCGTAAACCGCGGCAGGTCCGCCTCCAGATCATGGAGAACACGCAGGTCAGCAATGCCTGCCATTTTCATCAGCATCGCAGCTGGCACCCCCGGGTCAGAGGCCAGTTTTACCACCCAACGGTTCCGCAGCGCAGCCGCATTAAAGCCAGGAAACCCCTGTACAACGAGCTCTTCCGCCACGTGACAAATAGCGTTTCGAGGCATGGAATCTCCGACGATAGGAAACACATATCCGTTACCGACGTCGCGTGCCCAAGTCAAAAGACGATGACCTCGAACAGGACACACGACCGGCACCACGCGAGAGACAACTCCTCTCTTTCTCAACGCGATCTGAACAACTGTGCGTTCGGGCAGCTCTAGGGGATAAATGTCGCTGCCACGTAGCTGCCGGACCTCCTGGGACGACAGGCCTGCTCCGGTGGTGAGATCCAAAATGGTCAACAACTGCGCCCGCAAAACTGGACGCAGGTTCGCAGCGACGGCGTACAGCTCAGCCTCCAGCGAAAGCTCCGCCGCGGGGACTGCCTTGCGTCGAGGTCCTCGTTGGCGATGCGGTTCAGGGAATTCGTGAGGGTACAGTGTCCGGCCTGCGGCATAAAGAATCGTGCGATAGGTACGCTGCGACCTGCGACTAAAAACATCGTCGCGGAAAAGCCACCGATCGACAGCATGACGCGTCAGCGCTCGTTCCTCGTCAACATCGCCATACAGGATTGCTTCATCGTAGAGGTATCGCGCTACAACACGCGTGGCCTTAGCATCAGCGATCTCATCAAGAACACGCGTATGCGCCTGGACGAGAGCCGCTCGGGCGATGGCTTCACTCCGCAGAGGTCCCGCCGGGCGGTGGATTCCCACCTCCCTTAGCCGCAGATAACGATCCTCATCCGGCAGCGTGCGGCGAGTAAGTCTGCGCACCCGCGACGGCGACGCCTGACCTATCGAAGAGACAGTTGACACATCCCTGGGCACAAAGTCCCTAGGGGTGGGCTTCTCCAGAACAGATGTTGCTGCTGCAAGTGCCGCGAATCTACCCACGCGCGCTCACCGCCCCCGTGCTGAAAGCGTTGGATCGGCAGGCACAATTGCTAAATATTTTTAGGCATGACAAGATAGACGCATCTCCATTCATGTAACTCCAAGTGAATTGATTGGATTCTTTCGCTCAACGTTTTCGTAGAACGTCGGCGACCACAGGGCGCGATCTTGAAGGATCGGGCCCTGAATTTGTTTTCGGATTTGTCCGATAAGCAGTCTTAAGTCACAGATGTACCCCCTGCGCCCTGACTACCATCACCACTGAAGAGCCCTGCTTCGGAAAGCCACTGCGTCATCACATGCGACATGGAACACCCGCGCTTCGCTGACTCAGCAGAAAGCTTCGCCACGAATGGCGCAGGCAAGCGTAATTCGACGCGCACAATCGCGTCGTCGGGCATTACCCGACGGGCCTTACGGCCAAAATGCGCCGACGGGATTTCCATCGAGCCTCCTTCACACAGCTACCGACTCGCAACACAGATGTGCCGCGAGAACACAGACATAAAGCCTGCGCCAGCCAGAAAAATCCTGGCCAGTAGTGACAATAAAGTCACTTCAAATCAGTAGCCCCGTGTGGGCTGTGTACTTACACGTCAAAGCGTTGCCCGTAATGGGCTTTTATAGACTACCGGCTCCAACCGGTACAAAACAAATCACTCAGCAACAGTCGCATTTGTCTGAGCTTCCACCACCGATCAACTTCACCCGCGTCATCTTAAGGCAGGTTTGCCATACCGCATGTAGAGTTCTGTGGGCAGAAGTTTCCTCATGTGGCCGACTACCTGGAGGAATCACTCGATGAGCTGTTAGCTTTTACTACTGCACCGAAACCGGTATGGACCAAGATCTGGTCCAATAACCCCACCGAACGGCTCAACCGAGAAATCCGACGTCGCACCGACGTCGTCGGGATCTTCCCAAACCGTGAGGCCGTCATCCGGCTGGTCGGGGCCGTCCCTGCGGAACAACACGATGAGTGGATCCAGCAAAAACGCTACATGTCGCTGACCAGCCTGACCCAGACCAAGGAGATCATCGCTGCCAACCTCGTCGACGACACTCCCACCGACAGCAAGGAGATCGCCGCCTAATGCTTACCCAACCCCGCCCCCGAGACAGCCCCAAGCACCCGCCCCCGAAACTAACCACATACTCGAAAGCCAGATACACCACTTCCCAGGACTTGACCGACTGATGCGTAAGCCGCGCCCACGAGCGGTCACTGCTAATGCATTCTGAGTCAGTTAAACACGAACGCTTCAGAGTACTAAGAGTGCAATTCCTACGGTAATAGTCCGTTCCTGCCACGTGGATACCAGATGAGAAACCCGTACCAGCAACTACTGATACGGGGTTCTGAGGTGCTGACTACTTCGACTCTTGCTCGTCCTTGGCGGCGACAATCATGTGCGCCAGCACCTCCAGGAACTTATCGAGGTTGTCTGGATCTGCCGTGATGGTTTCGAAGACCTCCTGAGACTCCCGTGCGGCCTGCACGAGGGCGCCGAACCCTTTGTTCTTAAAGGCATCAGTACCGGCAACCTGTGAGGGGTCATTTTCCCTTGCTAATGCCTGCACAGTCGTATCTTCGACAAGGATGCCGTAACTGGCCCGGATCGCTGAGCCTGCCGCTTCTGTGGATCCTTCAACGCCTAGTGCTGCCATGAGCTGGTTGACCTGGTCAACGGCTTCATCGAAAGCAGCCTGCACCGGTGAGTTCTCCCCCACTGGGCGACCATCAAACCCCGGCAGTTCAAGCTCACCGTTGATCTCTTCGCTGGCCAATCCGAGGTCTATAGCATCAGCAATCGGTTCAACCGCCACACCAACTAACTCGATACCAACGGTGTAATCGTCGTCATCGTCCTGGCGATCCAGGTTGAGGTTTCTCGACATCAAGCCTGCAACGATAGCGCGCTTATGCAACAGTGCGTCCTGGAAGTCGACGATTTGGCTCAAAAACTCCCAGGCATGGGCGTACTTAATAAGGTTAGCCCGAAACGACTTGCCTTCCTCGTAGGCCTCTTTGTCTTGTTTGAGCCGGGCATCACGCATGTGGCTGTTCCATCGACCACGAATTGGAGAGACCAGGCTTTGTAGAGTCTCTGAATCTTCGCGCGCGATGTAAGCGTCTGCGAGCTTGTCGAGTTCTTCTGGGGTGTAAAAAGCGGCAGCATCGAGGGTATCACCGAGATCTGCCAGTGCATTTGCTGGGATCTCGTCCTCTATATGGGCGCCCCGGTAGTAAGGCTTGAAAGAATCCAAAATGGCCGACGTCTCATTAACGAAGTCGACGACCATCGGCTTCGGCTTATCTGGGAACACTCGGTTCAGCCGCGACAGTGTCTGCACCGCCTGGACACCAGAGAGTTTACGATCAACATACATCGCACACAGACGCGGCTCGTCGAAACCGGTCTGGAACTTATTCGCCACAATAAGCACCTTGGCATCGTCATTCTCTCGAAAGTGCAGGGCTGTGTCTTGCACACCGTTCATTGAAGCCTCAGTGACCTCAACGGCATCGTCACCATCGCCGTATTTAAGCGACCCAGAAAAGGCCACTAGGGTGGTCATATCGTCGTAGCCACGCTTGGCGATGTATTCGTTCATCTTATGTGACCAGGTAGCCGCTGACATGCGATCTGGTGCTACGACCATGGCCTTGGCGGTTCCATCCAGGTGGTGCATGACGTTGCGGCGGAAATGTTCAACCGCAACTTCTACCTTCTGAGCAATCGAGGTCGGGTGTATGCGAACAAAACGCACCATGTCAGAGACGGCTTCACCGAAGTTGACGGTGTCCTCGCGACCGAGTTCGTCGCGGATACGGGCAAACATCTCGTAGGTGGAGTAGTTGGCCAACACATCAAGGATAAAGCCCTCCTCGATGGCTTGGCTCATCTCGTAAGTGTCAAACGCCACCCGCTTGTCCGGGTTATTGGGATCGATCATGCCGTAGGCCGCCAGGGTCTTCGCCTTCGGCGTGGCCGTTAGCGCGATAAAGCTCAAGTTCGGGGAGTTGGCTACAGCCTTGTCCATGGCCAACAAAACATCATCACTGCTGATGTCGTCACCGTCGGGTATGTCCACGTCGACGAGGATCTCGCGGAGTCGGGTGGCGGCCTCGCCATGCTGGGAGGAATGTGCCTCGTCCATGATCACGCAGTAGTTGCGGCCAGCCAGCGCAGGGGATTTCTCCATCATCTTTGCCAGCGCCGGGAAGGTCTGGATGGTACACGAGATGATGTGCCCACCACGGGTCAGTGCGGCCTCGAGAGTCTTGGACTTCGAACCTAGTTCATTGTCAACGTTGACCACCAGGCCTTCGGAGGCCCGCAGCAGATCCAACCCTTCCTTGATGTTGTCGTCGAGGACGGTGCGGTCGGTAACCACAATGACCGAGTCGAACACTGGTGTACCAGCAGCGTCGATGAGACGACCTGCCCGGTGAGCCAGCCACGCAATAGTCTTCGTCTTACCCGAACCCGCCGAGTGCTGGATCAGGTAACGGCCACCAGCACCACGTGTAGAGATATCGTCGATGACCTTCTCAGCAGCCCGCAGCTGGTGATAGCGCGGGAAGACTAACCGACCTTTGTTGCCCTTGGACGATGGCTCCCACAAGGCGTAGTCACGCAGAATCCGCAGGAACAGCTCTGGATCGAAAACTTCCTCCCATAGATACGAGGTATCAGAACCATGTGGATTCGACGGGTTACCAGCGTGGCCGTCATTGCCCTTGTTGAAAGGCAGGAAAAAGGTGTCCAAGCCCGCGAGCACCGTGGTCATCTGGACGTCCTGGTTTGACACCGCAAAGTGCACCAGAGCCCGGCCAGGCTTAAGCAACGGACGATTCTTGGTCGGCTTACGGTCGACCTTGTACTGCTTGACCGCGTCCCGCACCGCCTGAGTGTTGTCGGTTTTCAACTCCATGGTCACCACGGGGATGCCGTTGACCGTCAGCACCAGATCCAGGGTGTCAGTGCCTTTGGTGTCGAAGGGGACCTGGCGCAGCACCCGCAGACGGTTCTTCTGTGCGTCCTCAATAGCATTCGTATACAGCGGGTTTTCCGGGTAAAAAGCCACCAAAGGACCGAAGGTGGCCTTCATCTGCCCTCGCTGAGAGTGAGAGAAGCCACCCCGAAGGGTACCAAGCAGACCGTGCTGGACCTTCTTCGTCTTGTTATTGAGGATCGGTGTCTTATCCAGCATCTCTGTTAGACGATCGAGCAGCTTAGAGACATAGACATCGCGCTGGATACCAGCCAAAGACTCCGGCACCGCCTTGGCGTATTCCTCTGGATACTGGGTCTCAAGCCAGTACAAGACATCAGGAACATACAACGCCCAAGCCTTATCCCAACCAGCACTGCTACCAGTATCGGTCAACCAGCCAGACTGGCCGAGATGATCAACAATGGCGTCCTCAAACGCCTGCTCCATAGTGGACCGAATACTCATGATCAAACCTGCTTCCTACCAGTAACAACCTCAGTGATGAGAACAGAACGACGCTTAAGAAGAAGATCACGGAGCGTAGTGGACTCAGCGATAAGAGAGTCGATTTCGGCAGTCTCCCTGTTGAGGTAAGCCGAGACTTCCTTCTGTAGATCCAGCGGAATACTGACAAAATCGAGATTGAATATAGTGTCACGCGACAGTTCAATTTGATTAGTGCTTCCTGTGCTGAATTCAACCAACTTAGATTCTTGGCTCAAGATCGTCCAGCCAAGGTAACCGGGGTCTGCTATATCAATATTTGGCCTTACGAGGGTGACATGACTGTCCCAAGTAGTGGGAACAGAAATCTCGCCTACCGTGCAGGAACGGCCCAGAGTGCCGGTGCCCGTAGAATTAATAAGTGTGTCGCCAGGCTGGATCGTCAAGTCAAGACCGATGTTTCTAGCACCTGAGTCATGGAAGCGACAGCTGGCAATATCCAAAAAGCCACCAGTCCGCACACACTTTTGATTGATTACCGGAACTCCCTCGTCCACATAGCTTGGAGAAATTCCCCTCCTCAACAACCTTGTAACGAATCCGACCCTTCCTCGCTGGGAATCACTGATCGACAACCCCGATCCAGGACCTTTACGGAGCACTAGCGTTTCATGCACCAATGCACGACGCCGTTTCTCCAGCAGCTCCACATACTTGTCTAGGTCAGCCACCGCAGCGTCGATCTCGGCGGTCTCCCGATCCAAGTAGTCAGCAATACGCTGCTGATCTTCTGCAGGGGGAAGGGGAAGCCTTAAGAGTGAAAACCGGGAGTAATGGATACGTTGACCAACCCGGATTTCAGTCGTTAGCCCGCGTAGACCCTCGATCAAGGGCTCTGACTTAAAGAACCATTTGTAGTATTCAGGATTTACTCCGCTAGTGGGGAGCAGCACTCGGTAGTCATTGCTGACCTTTCCGACCAACCGGCTGTGCTCGATTCCTGACTCATGGCTTCCCATACTGATGATGAAGTTGTGTGGCTCAACGTGTTTCATGTGATGAGCAGAGGCTTCGTTGTCGACGGGTTTGTTCCCAGATAGTTCGGCTAGCCTGTCGCGAGTCACTACGCCGTAAACGCGTGAGGGGACCAAGTGCGGGTCATCAGAGAGGCATTTTTCTTTTCCTTCTGCGAATAGTGCCCAAGCTGGAAGCATCTTCCAGTCTTTGGGTATCTCACCAAGCCAGTAGGCTCCAGAGTTTTGCAAGTTGCTCATTCCTTCACCTCCTGGAAGCGTGCACGGATCGACTCCAATACACTTTCGATTTCAGCGTCGAGCTCCTCCAACGAAGGCATCTTCTCTGGCTTGTAGAACAGCCTTGTCATGGGGATCTCGTAGCCGGTCTTGGCCTCGGTCATGTCCCACACCAGATCCGGTGCAAACGGCAGTACCTCCCGGGCCATGTGCTCATCGACGTCCTCGGTCAACGGAATTCGCTCGGTGATTTTGGATGCCTTGTCGATGACTTTGTTTCCCTTGTGGTCTATCGCCTCTGGTGCTTCTGAGTCTTCCACGGCAACGGCGTTCATGATGTGTCCGAGTAGCCCGACGCCCATTCTTAGGCCTGCGGATTTGGCTTCCTTGCGTAGGTGTGTCGGCAGGTCGTTCCAAGCCATGCCCTCGCAGGAACGGATGACAGCTTCATGGCCGGTGAGGGCCTGCTTGTGCTCCATAGCTGCAGTCACCGTCGCATCGTTGATTAGAGTGGAGTAGCGCATGACCCGGTACATTGGTACATCAGTGAACCCCAGCTGATCGGGGGTGACGACCTTTGAGTACTCCGGGTCAGCGTCCTCGAAGTCGTTATAGAGACCGAGGATGAACTCGCGGTCCTGGTCGGAAAATTCGCGGCGCTTGTTGCCCATACCCTTGCGCATGGGTGACCACACGTTCGTGGCGTCGATCAACTGGATCTTACCGTCGCGCTTGGGTTCTTTGTTCTTATCGAGGATCCACACGTAGGTGGCAATACCGGTGTTGTAGAACATATCCGTAGGCAGCGCGATGATAGCGTCGATGAGATTGCCGTTGATCAGCCAATTGCGGATCTTATCTGGACCAGACTCCGGACTACCGGTAAACAGCGGGGATCCGTTAGTAACAACACCGGCACGCCCGCCCTTGGTTGTGTTGTGTTCTTTGTCCTTGAGCTTATGAACGACATGACTAAGAAACAGCATCTGCCCATCAGATACTGGAGGCAAGCCGTGGCTAAAGCGTGAGCCTTCGATCTTGGCTTCGCGCTCTACCGCGTCCTTGGAACGTTTCCAGTCAGTCCCGTACGGTGGGTTGGAGAGCACATAGTCGTAGAGTTCGCCCTCGTAGCGGTCATTGGCCAGGGTATCGCCGTCGCGGATGGCATCCGGGGAGATCCCGGAGACAATGAGGTCTGATTTGCCTAATGCCAGGGACTCGGCCATCATTTCCTGGCCGTGCACAGAGACCTCGATATTCGGGTTAAGTTCTTCCATGGCTCGCTTGGCGACCAGCAGCATGCCACCAGTTCCGGCCGCTGGGTCGTAGACGGTACGGGCAGGAGCCTGACCGTAGAGTCCGTCGTCATCGCTGGAGAGCAGGACATCGACCATCATGCGGATGGCATCACGCGGAGTGTAGAACTCACCAGCGACCTGACCATTTTCGCTGAAGGAACGGTACATGAGGTTCTCAAAAAGATTGCCCATAGCATTCTCGCCGAGGGCTTCATCCGAGAGATCGATGCCAGCGAAGTGCTTGACCACTTCCCATAGAACGTTATTTTCCTCGAGCTTGGTCAACAGCTCGGGGAATTTGAAGGCGGTCCACACATCGCGCACGTTGTCGGAGAAAGAATCAAGGTAGGTGAGCATGCCTTTTTTAACATGGTCGTCGCTGCCGCCGATGACCCCCAGAGATAGTTCCGAGGTGTTGTAGAAGGACAGGCCGTGGTCAGAACGGATCAGTGCTCCCCACATGCTTTCGGGGAACTTGGTGTGTTTGATGGTTTGCAGCACAGCAGGCTTCGTCGGCTCGAGGAGACACTCCAAACGGCGCAGAACCGTGAAGGGGAGGATGTAGTCGCCGTAGGACTGGCGGGGGACAACACCTCGCAAATAGGTGTCCGCAGTCTGCCAGACTGCCTGGTAGAGCGAAGTAGATGAAGACATGTAAGTTCTGATTTCCGTTCTGTTTAAATGATAAAGACTGCTACTTGACTTAATCATGCCGTATGCCTACGACAAACCAGTGGTCAGCTCGAAAAGATGCGCGAGAAAAAGTGAAGTGCCCTGGGTTTTGTTCCTAGGCATTTGCCTTGATTTCCATTATTTCTTGACCGGGGTGGTGTTCCCAAAATTCGGCTTCGACTTCAGCCGGCGTGCGGTAGCCCAGGCTCTGGTGGAGCCTTGACTCGTTCCACCAATTCACCACTCGAACGTCGCGATTTCCACGTCGACGACATCGGCCCACGTTCGCCTATGAATCAGCTCATTCTTGTAGGAGCCGTTGACGTTCTCAGTCAAAGCATTGTCATAGGAGTCGCCCACCGTCCCAGTGGACGCTGTGATACCGTGCTCGGCCAAGCGCTCGTTGTAGACGATGCTCACATATTGTGAGCCGTGGTCTGAATGGTGAATCAAGCCCGTTGTTTCCTTGGCGCACACGATTGCCTGGTTCAACGCCTGCAGCGGCAAGGCTTCGGTGCGCATCGAGTCGGACAGCGCCCATCCGACGATCCTCCGGGAGTATACATCAGCGACAAAAGCTGTGTACACGAACCCTTTCCTGGTGCGCACGTAGGTAATGTCCGCCACCCACAGCCGATGAGGGCCAGGGGCCTTAAACTCACGATTGACCAAGTCTGGGCGAAGATCCGGGCCCTTGGGTTTGCGCGTTGTGACTGGTGCTCCGCCTTTGCCCTTGCCGGACAGCCCAGCGCTGCGCATCAGCCGGGCTGTGTGCTTCGCGGCCAATGTCAATGCCCTGGCGTTGCAGCACGCGCCACATCTTCCGCACGCCGTAGACGCCGTAATTTTCGGAATGCACGTCACGAATATGCTCCACGAGAGCAGCGTCGCGAAGAGCGCGGGCGCTTAAGCCCCGGGCCTTGGATTGGCGGTACCCACGCGAGCTAAGAAAACCGCCTTCGCGATGCGTGTTTAACGTCTGGCAGATGAACTCGACTGAGAAACGATTCCGATACTCATCAATGAATCGGATCATTTCTTAACGTTTTGGGTCGAGTTCGGATGCTAAAAATGAAGTGCCCCGGGTTTTGTTCCGTTTGATGAAACCCGTTTTTGAAACAACGTACGGAGCACAACCCACGCCGATGCCAAGGCTTCCGCAACATCGACTACCCCATCAAACCCACGACAGTGGGATTCACACCCTAAATCCTCACACGTGCAATCCTCGCCCCTGAAGAACCGAAAAACGAAAGAAGCCGGAGGTAACATACCCTTTCGAGTTTGTTACTTCCGGTGGTGCAGTTTGTTCAACTGCTCGAAGCCCTATCCATGAGGATCATCCCCGCGAATACGGGGAAAATCCCTTCGGAGCTACCCCAGAACCACCCCCAACACCGCTCGCGCCCCGCCTGCACCCATACCCGATCCATACCTGTGCCCTAAAGCCACCCCGCACCCCGCGCCGCCATTTTTCGGCCAAATCACCTCACACCGGTACGATGGACACCAAACCGAACTATCCCCCATATTTTTAGCTAGCTACCCCAGAACTATTTTCGATTAAAGGATTGCTGCGACTATGCCCCTCCCCTCTCCTAGCCCCGATTCTCGCGCACTTATTACTGGCGCTAGCCAGGGAATTGGCATGGCTATTGCGCGTGATCTGGCCAAGCAGGGCCACCATGTGATCTTGGTGGCGCGTCGTAAAGATGTGCTGGAGCAGTTTGCTGCAGAATTAACGTCGCAGTACAACGTCACGGCCGAGGTTTTTCCCTGCGATTTGTCGGATGAGCAGCAGCGCCACAAGCTCATCGCAGACATCAAAGACCGCGACATCAGCATCATTATCAATTCTGCTGGCATTGCGAGTTTCGGCCCGTTCATGGACCAGGAATGGGAGTATGAGACCAATCAGTTCGAGCTCAATGCCACGGCTGTTTTTGAACTCACCCGCGCCGTGCTGCCCCGAATGCTGGCAAATAGAAAAGGTGCTATTCTCAATGTTGGTTCGGCTGCTGGCAACCTCCCTATTCCAAATAATGCGACCTACGTGTTCACCAAGGCAGGCGTGAATGTATTCACGGAGGCCCTGCATTATGAGTTGAAGGGTTCGGGGGTCAGCTGCACGCTTCTTGCGCCTGGTCCGGTGCGGGATGCGGTGATCCCGGAGGAGGAGAAATCTATTGTGGATAAGGTGGTACCGGATTTCCTCTGGACCACTTATGAATCCTGCGCAAAAGAGTCCCTCGAAGCGTTGGCAAAGAATAAACGCCGCGTGGTTCCGGGTCCGCTGAGTAAGGTGTTGAATGTGGCGTCGCTCGTCGCGCCGAGGGGTATTGCGTCCCCGCTTATTGGTTCGTTTTATAAGAAAATGTCGTAAAAAATGATGTCGGAACGTGCTATGTCGAAACATGACCGTTTGGTGTGGATTGATCTCGAAATGACGGGTCTTGACCCAGATCATCACGTCGTTGTGGAGGTGGCGGCGCTGGTCACGGACGCAGACTTGAACATCCTTGGCCAGGGCGTCGATATCGTGGTCCATGCCACGGAGGAGCAGCTGGCGGGTATGAATGAGTTCGTGGCAGACATGCACGGCTCGTCGGGCCTGACGGAGGCGATTCGCGCCTCCACCACCACAATTGAGCAGGCTGAGCAGGCAGTTCTTGACCTCATAGCCGAGCATTGCGATCCCGATCATCCCGCGCCGCTGGCCGGAAATTCCATTGCCACGGACCGTTCCTTCATTCGCAAGCACATGCCTCGGCTGGACAGCGCCCTGCACTACCGCATGATCGACGTTTCAACTCTGAAGGAGCTCGCTCGCCGCTGGTATCCCCGCGTCTATTTCAACCAGCCGGAGAAGGGCCTCGCGCACCGTGCCCTCGCCGACATTGTGGAATCCATCCGCGAGCTGGACTATTATCGACGCTCGTTCATCGCATCTGATCCAGGCCCCACCACCGCCGAATGCATCGACGCCGCGAAGGAATCGACGGCCTCGTACCAGCGCTTTTTGCAATAACGCACGAGTGAGTTATTATAGTTCTCGCTGCTTTCAACAGCAGCGATGGTGGCTGTAGTTCAGCTGGTAGAGCACCAGGTTGTGATCCTGGGTGTCGCGGGTTCGAGCCCCGTCAGCCACCCCAAAGACAAAAACCAGGTTTGATAATACAAACCTGGTTTTTGTGCGTGCGGATGAAATTCTTTTAATTACTATTCAATTAAACGTTCTTTAATGGTTAACTAAATAGTATGAAAGGAACACGCAGAAGAGGCGCTGCGGCCCTTCTCTGCGCCCTTGTTATTTCACTATTCAATGCGCTACCCGCGCCCGCCACTGAATCGATACCCTTCTTGCAGGTCGGCGGCGTAAAAAATGGACAACCAGACCCCACTCGTCACCACGCTATTCTCCCGCCAGAGCAGTCACTACATTGGAAAGTCGAATTAAAACATGGTGATCAACTGGCGTTAGGAATGATGGTCACGCCACCGGAAGACACGGCGTCGATACCCGGACTGGCGCGAATAACAGCCGACATTATCGACCCCACCGGAAACCACTGCGTCTCCGAATCCAGCGACGGAACAGCCGCCAATGAATTCACTCAACCCATCAGCGGATTCGCAACGTCTTACGTGGTTGGCGACACTTTCGGCAACTGCGCACCCGGTGCCTACGACATTGTGATCACCCGAAAAGGCACACTCGGCGGCGCACACGAACTCCCACTCGACTTCACATTATGGAAAATCCCAACAGCGACAAACGACACAATAGCTACCTCCGCGCCACCGCCCGAACTCAGCATGGACATCGACAATTCCGCCGCAACTCTTCACACCGCCACCACGCTTAACGACGCCCCGACAGTACACGCAGGCAGCTACGAAACAACACTCCATTCCGGCACAACACAATGGCTCCGAATTCCCATTGCCGAAGGGCAACGACTACAAATAGCCATAGAAGCCCCACCCACACAAGGAACCATCAATTGGGCGGTCATTGGGCCCAACCTTTACCCCGTTGACATCGAAGAAGGCACCAACAATTACGGCGAAACAACCATCCCGTACCGGCTCAAACTCGACACCACGGAAGTCCGCAAGGTCACATCCATCACCCAAGAAATACGCTGGGGAAACATTATCGAAGACACCGAATTCGACCACAAAGGGGGATTCCTCGCCGGCGAACAGAACGTAGCCCTGCGCTACAGCGCGGACACACCGCAGTCCACCACTATCCGCTTAGCTCTGCGCGCCGTGGGCAACGCCGAACCAGGACCCAAGCTTTCCTACGGCGTTGCGGGCGAGGCTGCGGAGGTTTCTGACGCGATCAGAACGCGAAAAACATCCAGAAACAACCAGCCCACAAGCCCCTTCATTCCGATTGCCTCTGGAGCGATCCTCGCCACCGCGGTGCTTGTGCTCGGAATGCTGTTCATGCTGCGTCGGCGGTGAACTCCAAGCACATCACATCCTCCCCACAACCTCCGCGAGAACCCCCGGCAGGAGCGCCTGCCACCAGAGCGCGTCATGGCCACCTGGATAAATATCAAAGCCGAGGAGTTTCCCCTGGGCGCGGAGCAGCGTGGCGGCGTGGTGGACATCCCGTTCAAGATCCCATTCGTACGCCCCTACCTGCAGATATGCGGGCGCGCCGTCCTGTCGGCTTCGCTCGTCAAACCATGCGCCGCCGTTCCACCACAGCGAGGGCGATTGCGCGATGGCAGCCGCCACGAGGTCGGGGTGCCGCATACCGGAGAGCAGGGCACACAACCCTCCCATGCTTTGCCCCACAACAATCACAGGCGCACCACTCCCGTCCCCCAGCAGTCCCAGCGCCCGCTCGATGAAGGAACGCCCAGCAGCCGCGTCGCTGGTGTAATCGAGTTGTCGTTGTTGGGGTCCACCGGATTCGATAAACACCGCATGGACAGGCACAGCCACTTCCCTCAGGGCGCTGACCAGTGGATACTGATTCACCCAGGTCTCCCCGTCAAGAACAACCAGCCGCGCAGCAGGCGCAACATCATCCGCAGGTTTCCAGGTCCAGGCGGTGAGCTCTGCCCCATTCACCGGGCTCACAACCTGAGCTTCCTCAATCCCCTCCGTATCCCCCGACAAAACCGCCCGGTCAGCGTCCCGCCCACGCGCCACAGCCAGCCGCGCATTACCTAAGAAACCAACGTATTCGCGAGCACGTGGGTCCTCAACCGCGCTAGCGCGGAGCATCCCAAACATCTCACGGTCTGCCCCGCCATGCAGCGCGGGTGCCGGGAGTTCAGAACCAGGAACGCTGTAGTTGTAGCTTCCCATCCACTCGGTGGGCATATCCAGAGTGAGGGCGTGCAGCCCGGTCCCCGCGATGGATTCCAGCCGCGTATCGGCGGGATCAAGCATGTCACTGACCTTGTTCAGGTTCAGAATCACCCCGTGGGGAGCAACGCCGTACCACACAAACGTAACCAGCGTGTTTTCCACAAGCGGCGTCCCGGTTGCCGTGAGTTCCTTGTATATGAGCTCCGCGCGTTCCTCGCGTTGCTGGGTGTCGGGGATGGCTGCGAGGGCCTCGCGGGCGGCGTCGATAAGCGGTGAGGAGGCTCGTGGAAGTGGCCATGGTCGGATAGTATGGGGTGGCGTCAGCATGTCCGCCACCTTACCCGCGCAAGGAGGGGCACTTTGAATAATTACACCTCAGTTACGTTCACCTGGGAGGGCGAGCAGCAGCCGGGTCTGTGGTGCCCTGCGTTGAGTTCTAACGTGATTCCGATGGAACGGTCGGGGGACGGCTGGTCGTTCACGGCTGAGCTACCCAATGCCTCGGGCGTGTCGTGGGCGATTGTTCCGAATGTTACTGAGGTCACGGCTCTTTCCCCCGCGCTTCTCGACGCCGCCCTTTCCACACCAAATCCGACGGTGCCGAGCTTGTATCGGCTGATCGGGACGGATCCGATGACGCGCGCGGAGCCGAATATTTCGGTGCTGCAGCAGCCTGACGCACCGGAATATGATTGGGCTGATCTGGGCAATCCTGCCCCGCAGTTGGCGGGCGAGAAGCTGGCGACGGGACATAAAATTCACTACGCGCTGGAAAATCCGAACCAGGTGTTGTTCCTGGACGGTGAGGTGATGCAGCGCATCCATAATGATTTCCTAGACCTCAACATCGCCCCGATTTACGTGCACAACAGCGGCATGGCACAGCGTATGGGCGATTTTGCCGACCCGATTGGCTTTGCCCACGCCGTGGGCGCGCACATTGAAGAGCAGCCCGACGTGATTGTGGGCATGTCTGCGGGCGCGCTCGCCGCCTGCGCCCTGGCTGTGGAGTTGGGTGCGCAGCGTGTGGTGCTGCTCTCCCCCGCCGTGGTTGCGGGTATCGACGTCGCGCGGGAACTCATGTCCTCCCTGCTTGCGAACAACATTTCCGTTGACATCGCAGTGGGTTCCGAGGAGAACCACGGCGACCGCCCCGAGCAGTCGATCTTCACGATTGCGCAGGGACTGGCCGACGGAATCGAATCCGCAGGCGGGCGATCCACCTTCACCGTGTTCCCCGGTGGGCACGATCTCGCAGCGTGGCGGCCCGTGTTGGCGCGAATGTTAAGTTGATAATTTTCCGGTCGCGTTTGTGATAAGTATCCCACTTACGGGGGCTTTTACCCTACTGTGGAGACATGGCAACAAATGAGCGTACCTTTTTCGGGCACCCCTGGGGGCTAGCCAACCTATTCGGCGTGGAAATGTGGGAGCGTTTCAGCTTCTACGGACTCCAAGCAATCCTGCTCTACTACCTGTACTACCAGACCACCGACGGCGGCTTAGGCATCGACGAGTCCATCGCCACCGCCATTGTCGGTGCCTACGGTGGGCTTGTGTACGTGGCAGCCATCGGCGGCGGCTGGGTTGCCGACCGCGTGCTCGGTGCCGAACGCACCCTGTTTTATTCAGCCATCATCGTCATGCTCGGCCACGTCTCCTTGGGCCTGCTCCCCGGCATCCCTGGACTGACGGTCGGTCTGATGCTGGTGGCTCTCGGCTCCGGCGGCGTGAAAACCACCGCCTCCACCGTCCTCGGCGGACTCTACGAGGAAGGCGACTCGCGTCTCGACGGCGGCTACTCCATCTTCTACATGGGCATCAACATCGGCGCGCTCTTCGGTCCACTGGTCACCGGCTGGATGTGGGGCCAAGCTGGATTCCACTGGGGTTTTGGCATGGCAGCATTCGGCATGGCCATCGGCCTCATCCAATACGCCGTCATGCGCAAAGACACCATCGGTGCCGTGGGCAGCACCGTGTTGAACCCCGCTCCGCGTAGCCAAATCCTCAGCGTTCTGGGAATCACCCTCGCGCTTGTCGCCGTGGTCGTGGTGCTTTTCACTACGGGAATCTTGAAAATCGGGTGGCTCTCCAACTTTGTCAGCATCGTCGGCGGCATCGCAGCCGTCTTGCTCTTCGTCCAGATGTACAGCTCCCCCAAAACAACCCAGACCGAAAAACACCGCCTCCTGGGTTTCATCCCCATGTTCTTCGCCTCCGTGATGTTCTGGTCCATCTACCAGCAACAATTCACCGTTATTGCCATCTACTCCGACCAGCGACTCAACCGCACCTTTGGCGGCTTTGAAGTAAGCCCCGCCTGGGTTGGATCCATCAGCCCCATCTTCATCATTGTCTTCTCCGGCGTTTTCGCCACCATGTGGCTCAAACTCGGCGAACGGCAGCCCTCTACCCCTATGAAATACGCGCTCTCGCTGATGCTGACCGGGCTCGCCGCTTTCATATTCATCCCCTTCGCGGGTGGCGGCCCCAACTCGACGCCCTTCTTCGCCATGGTGGCCATCCTCTTCCTGTTCACCATGGCTGAGCTCATGATCTCCCCCGTCGGCCTTTCCCTGGCCAGCCGACTCGCCCCGGCGCGATTTGCCACTCGCATGATGAGCCTGCAATTCCTCTCCTTGGCGGTCGGTACCGCCCTGTCCGGAACCTTCGCCGGGTACTACAACGCGGGCGACGCCGGTGCTGAACGCACTTACTTCCTCGTCATTGGGGCCGCTGCTATTCTCGGCGGCCTGGTTATGGTCGCGCTGCGCCGGGGTATCCTCACCGCGTTTGAGGGAGTGCAGTAGCTGGGTGTGCTGGCGAGCATCCCGCTTGAGCAATAAAAAACCCGCCCCCCCTGCAATCACGCGGGGTGGGCGGGTTCCTCCAAGCAAGTCACAGCAAGTCAGGCTCAAGCAACCTACCAGGCTGAGGTTTCGTTGACGTTGCCTTTGCTCCAGGTTTCCCAGGGGATGTTCCAGTCGCCGAGTCCGTCGTAGCCGGAGAGTTCTTCGCCTGCGGTGTTGCGAACTTGGACAATATCGCCACGCTTCAGGTTTTCTTGGAACCATTCGGCGTTTTCGGTGCTGACGTTGATGCACCCGTGGGAGACGTTTTCAACGCCTTGGGATCCCACCGACCAGGGTGCCGCATGGACGAAAATGCCGGAGTAGGACATTTGGGTGGCAAATTGCACGTTGGTGCGGTATCCGTCGGGCGCGTCGATGGCGAGTCCGTAGGAGGAGGAGTCCATGACGATGGTGGGGTGCTTGTCACCGATGATGTAGGTCCCGTGCGGGGTGGGGTATTTGCCAGATCCCATGGAGATCGGCATGGTTTTGAGCACTTCCTCGCCACGCTTGATGGTCATGGTTTTGGTGTTGTCGTCGGCGACAGCAACAACTTTGTCGCCGATGGTGAAGTTGGTGTTGTTGTTTTCTTCACCGTAGACTCCGCCGCCGAGGTCAACACCGTAGATGTCCACCTTGACGTCGACTTTGGTGCCGGGTTCCCAGAAGTCTTTGGGCCGCCACCGAACTTCGCTGTTGTTGAGCCAGAAGAATTGGCCCTCAACTTTGGGTTCGGTTTTGACGGTGATGGCGTCTTGCGCAGCTTGACGGTTTTCGATGTTGGTGTCGAATTTGATCCCGATTGTTTGACCGACACCGACCGTGGATTCCGGAAGCGGCGATAGGGCCGCGGTGGTGGTGTTGGTCGCATCGATGGTGCTGAAGCTCATTTCCTGCTTCTTCTCACCCTTGGCCTCAATGGTCAGGGTGTAGGTGCGGCTGTAGCCCAGCGGTTCGGTGGTTTCCCACTTCTTTTTGTCTTTGTCCAGCGATGCTTCAACGACTTTACCGTCTTCGTTGGTCATGGTGACTGTGCTGAGTTCACCATCCCCGATCTTGACGGTGATGGGTTTGGCGGGGTTGACGTCCTTTTGCCCGTCTTTGACGCTGGCTTCAGGTTTTTTATTTTCGGCGCTTTTCGACGCCTCGGCTGCCGCATCGACAGCTTTGTCGCCGCTGTTCTGACCAGCGGCGCATCCACCTAGGATGAGGGCCCCGGCGAGGAGCCCGACCGCTCCTAGCGCGGTGAGGGGGCGAAGTCCCGGCATTTTTCTCCAAACACTATGATTTTGCAAGTCTCTAAGCAGAGAGTACACGTTTTTTGATGACAAAACCGTAACTCCTCTTATCGTGTTCCCAGACACCCATGATACTGGACGTTATGCGGGGAGCTACCAGTAGATTTGCATATCTTTTAGCAGTGTTGTTATAGTTTCCTTCGTTGCAAAGAACGGCGCCATTAGCTCAATTGGCAGAGCAGCTGACTCTTAATCAGCGGGTTCGGGGTTCGAGTCCCTGATGGCGCACATATGTCCCCCTGTATGGTTCACGCCTACTGGGGGCTTTTGGTTTATCATTGGTTGTCATGCGAGCTTTGATCATTGTTGACGTCCAAAATGACTTCTGCCCAGGCGGCCCCCTAGCCACAGCCGACGGCAACAACGTAGCCCGGCGAATAGCCACCTTTGTCAAAGATCACGGCAAGGATTACAGCGCCGTGGTGGCCACAAAGGACTGGCACATTGACCCCGGCGAACACTTCTCCCCCACCCCGGATTTTCTGGATACCTGGCCAGTGCATTGTGTTGCCAACAGCGACGGCGCAGACTTCCACCCCATGATTGACCCGAGCGTTTTTGACGCAGTGTTCCTCAAAGGCCAGTACACCTCCGCCTATTCTGGGTTTGAAGGTGCGACGGAAGACGGTACGCTCCTGGCCACATGGCTGCGCGACCGGGAGATCACGCATGTGGACATTGCGGGCATTGCCACTGATTACTGTGTGCGTGCCACCGCGCTGGACGCGTTAGGCGAGGGATTCACAACCCACGTGCTCACGGATCTGTGCGCTGCCGTTGCCCCAGACACTGGGCGCGCAGCCTTGGAGGAGCTGGCTGCGGAAGGCGCGAACGTCGATAAGCAGAATTAGCGGTTGGACAGCAGGCGCTGGAGTTCCTTCAGGTCCTTCGAGCGCCGGCGGGAGCGGGCGAGGCCGATGAGGACGCCGACAGCCACAACAGCAGCAACACCTGTGAGAATTTGCTTCACCTGCGGCTCCTGGAGGCGCTGGAGGGCAGACTTCTTGGCGTCCTCAACGATGGTTTGGGGGCGGGTGCGGTAGGCCAGCCGATCCAAAGTACCCGCCAACTGACGACGCGTACGCTCGATGTCCTGCTGGATGTCTTCAATGTTGCGGGCCACGAACAATCTCCCAAAGTTGCGAAACAAACAATAAACAACACTAACGCTAGTGGATAACCCGAGCACGCGCACGCAGAAACAGCAACATGAGTATTCTTGTCACTATGACTGAGCAAAAACGCCTGGAAATCGGTGACCAAGCCCCGGCCTTCACCCTGCCCAACGATAGCGGTGAAACGACGTCGCTGGCCGATTACCAGGGTAAACGCGTGCTCGTCTACTTCTATCCGCGTGCCAACACCCCCGGATGCACCACAGAAGCCTGCGACTTCCGTGACAGCCTCACACAACTCAATGACCTGGGGATAGAGGTGGTGGGCATCTCCCCCGATACGGTGGACAAACTCGTGACCTTCCGCGAGAAAAACAACCTCACCTTTCCCCTGCTCGCCGACCCCGACAAAAACGTGCTCAAAGAATGGGGTGCCTTTGGGGAGAAAAAGAACTACGGCAAAATCGTCGAAGGCGTGATCCGCTCCACCTTCCTCGTCGGTACCGACGGCACCATCGAACTCGCGCTCTACAACGTGCGCGCCACCGGACACGTCGCCCGGGTTATCAGAGAACTGGAAAAATAGCCGCCGCATGGACCAAGACGCCCCGGACATACTCCTACCGCGCCGACGCCCCGCGCAACAGCGAAGCCGCGAACGCTTCAACCGCATCCTCGCCAGCGCCCGCGCGGTCCTTGTCGACGTCGGGTTCGAATCCTTCACCTTCGACGAAGTCGCCCGGCGCGCCGAAGTGCCCATTGGCACTCTGTATCAATTCTTTGCCAACAAATACGTGCTCATCTGCGAACTCGACCGGCAAGACACCGCCGAGATTGTCTCCGAGCTTCAGGACTTCTCCTCCCGAGTGCCGGCGTTGCAATGGCCCGACTTCCTCGACGAATTCATCGACCACCTCGCGGGACTCTGGCGCGATGACCCCTCCCGCCGCGCCGTCTGGCACGCCGTGCAATCCACCCCGGCGACCCGTGCCACCGCCGCCGCGACCGAGCAGGAAATGCTCGACCTCATTGCCCGCGTGATGAAGCCCCTCGCCCCTGGCTCCCCCGATATTCTCCGCCGCGAGCTCGCCGGGATTCTGGTGCACACCGTTAGCTCGCTGCTCAACTACGCCGTCCGCGATAAAGAGCTTGACGACGCCCGCTTCTCCGGCACCGTCGCCGAAATCAAGCGCATGTTGGTTGCGTATCTGTTTGCTGTAGCGACGGGGTAGGTTGTTGGGGGCTTTAGCACGTAAGGGGGGAAAATTTGCTTATCTTCAAGCCGAAAAACACCCCATTTTCGAGCTTGAGCATAAGCATACTGTGCACTACCCCACCACCAACGCGATATAGCAGGTGGCCGTGGCGTAGTCGCCGTCGTGACTAATACTGAGACTGATGTGGGGGGTAGCGCCTCCCATGGTGGCCGCAACCTGCTCGGCAACCTCCCCGATCAGATGAATAGCCACGCGCCCCCACTGGTCGGGAACAACTTCTACCTGCGACCAGTCAAAATCTTCCAGGTCGATCACGGGCGGGGTGCCGTAGAGGGCCTGGGACCAGGCTTTGACAAAGGCTTCTTTAGCAGCCCATCGCCCGGCGAGGTGCTGATCAGGGTCGAGTTTTTGGTTGGCGTGACGCCTTTCAAAGGCGCTGAATACACGGTGAAAGCGACTGCCGGGCTGCCGGAGCTGTTCGGCAAAACTGGGGATATGGACGAGGTCAATACCGATGGCGGGGGTGACAGGGGGCATGCCCTCAATACTAATCTACGGAAAGTACTTGCCAAAGTGGAAAGTACTTTCTTAAAATCAGAAGCATGGACACCACAACACCACAAGAGGCGCAGGCCCAGCTCGCAGAGGCGCGCCTGCGCACGCAAGGCATCAGCAGTTTTAGCCCCGTCTGGGTCGCCTACGAGATCATCCTTATTGCTATGACCTTCGGAGTGCTATGCGCGTACTTTGATGGACATCCCGATTTTCAATCACTACGCACCCCATTCTTTGCCATGGGGATGGCATGGCTGTTCGGAGGCATAGTCATGCTCATACTCACCAAGACCATCTCAAAACCCATCCGCTTCGGCTTCGAGCGTCGCTGGGACATTATGCATTACCTCATGGCAGACAGTTTCTTTGCTTCGACACTCATTGTTGTTTTTGCGCCGCTAGAACTGTGGCACGTCCTTGCCATCATCTCCGCCTACCTGCTCTTGGGCATTGCAGCCCCTGTATGGGAGGTGATCACTGTGCGCAACCTTTACAGAAACGCCCAATAAAGTCCACATTTCTGTAACCGAATTCTTCTCAAAGATGGGATTTCTCTGACATGAACGCACTAACACCACATGAAGCGCAGGCTCAACTCACGGAGGCTCGCATGCGCACGCAAGGCATCAGCGGTTTCACCCCTGCGTGGGCCTCTTATGAGATCATAATTGCCGCCATGGTCTTCGAAGTTCTAGCCAATTACTGTGACGGGCACCCCGAATTTCACGCCCTTCGCATGCCGTTGTTCATCACAGGATTTGTGTGGCTCGCTGTCGGAGTCGGCTTATCCACATTCACGGTGATTGTCACTAAAACCGCCCTTCGTGGTTTCGGACTTCGTTGGGGCATCATGATTGGGGTCTGGTCCGTTTGCTACTTGGCACTCATGCTCACTACGACCTTCACACCAGTGTCCCTGACGCAGCTTTTCATCATGCTCTCCATAGTCCCACTCCTAGGCATCGCAGGTCCCGTGTGGGAAATGCTCGCCCTGCGCAAGAACAGAAAGAGCATCCGATGAGTACCCACCCTCGCAATGACCTCAACCCGGCGTTCACTAATCCGCTGCGGTTTTCCCTGATGGCCACGCTCGCGGGCGTCGAGAAGCTGCCATTCAAAGACGCCCGGGATTACCTGGGCACCACCGATTCGACGCTTTCTAAGCACGCGAGCGCGCTGGAGGAAGCGGGATTCGTCACCATCATGAAAGGGTTTTTGGGCAAAAAGCCGCAGACAACCCTGAAGCTCAGCAAGCAGGGCCGCACGGCGTGGGCGGCGCATCTCGACGCCCTGCAACAGATCGCCTTCCCCCAAGACACCGAGAGTTAGTGGTCCTTCGATAGAACCCGCACCAGCGCACACACTATAATTCCCAGGAACAGTAAAGCTAATGGAAGAAACACGAAGGCACCGACATCTTTGAGGCTCTGCGTCTCCGATGCGGTGCGTATCGGACTAACACGATTCACGGCGGGAGCGGCGGGAATCGCGGGGGCGGTGGGGTTAATGGGCGTCGAAAAGTGGAGAAGGGAATCCTGGGATTCAGCTGCGGCGGGGGCATCGGGCTGGAACACTGTTTCCGTCACAATGCTGTCCATGATGTCCTGCGCCACCCCATAGGACGTGAGATGAATGGGAGATGCCACGGGCTGGGCGTCGGCAGTGGTTGAGTAGAAAACCACCAGGTAATAGCGGTCGGACTTCCATCCACCCGATGGAGGTTCGGCAACAATGGATTGGGCGAGGCCGCCGTCTTTAATTCCCTGGGTAATGCTAGCCGCATGGTGCTGCTCATCCGGCACCGAAAAGGGGTCGTCCTGTTGCTCAGCGGTGTATTCGATCAATTCGTCCGCATCGGAATTGATATAGACATGGCCAACAGCATTGCGCGGCCCCGACAAGCGGCTATCAAATCGCAACGACCGCTCCCCCAGCTTGTCATGCAGCAAGGCACCCGGTGCACTGACCACCCAGCGAATAAGTGTGCCGTTAATCTGCTGGCCTTCCACCATTATGTGAGCAGGAAGTGTGGGGGCCGCTTTCACAATGCCGGAAGGGCCATCGCCCGGCAGAGTAATACTCTGGTCAGTGCCGTTGATATTGAAGTCAATGTCCATGGAATCATAACTGCTCAAAGCTTTGACTTCCGTGGTGAGCGTGCCAATAGCATTGTTATGACCGGCCAGGGAATCATCAAAAGTGCAGGTGACCAGGTTAGTGCGACGGTCCGAGGTGCAGTCGCCAACCGTGCGCCCGCTACTGTCGTGCAGGGCGTTGAAAAGCGTGGCCGGAACTCGGAATTGCTTAGGGAATTGAATGGTGAATTGTTGACCTTCAAACTCCCCGCCCGACAGCGACCATGGCCAACTGAATGTCACTTCCGAATTTTCCGTTATAGGGAGGGCAGATGCCGTGATAATGGGGGCATCAATGTCAATGAAGGTGGGCGCATTGGCGGCGGTACCGACGTGATTTACCTGGGCAGTGTTGTTTGCTTGGGCTTGGACAATGACATCGGATTGGTGGTGAGAGGTTGCTGCGTGAGCTTCGGCGAGCTGTATTTCGACAAACGGAGTTCCGGCAAAGTGGGCTCCAGCGAGGTCGGCGAATGCCCCACTGACGTTAATACCGATAGATAGCAGCAGTGCAACGCCAAGCAGAGCGCAGCGTCGAGTATTCATCAAGCGACTCACAGATCCTCTTCACCCCTTGCGGCTGAGTTATAGCATGAACCAATCACATTTAATGCTCAGGATTTTATCATCTTAAACCTTCATTTCAAAGGCGATATTTGAGGTAATCCTCACTTTTTGACCGCAGATGGGGGACTATCCGTGGGTTGAGTAAGTAACGATCCGGCGGTGAGCAGGGAAAAATTGGGCAAAAACCAGCACCCAGACCCGAAACCGACACCCAGCACGCCACCAAAGCCAGCAAAGAATAAAAATGGCTATGCTTACAATTTTCTTAATATTGACGCGTTGTGGCAGGCACCCAGCGCCATGGAGCGCTGTGGAGCACCGTAAAACACTGTGAAACATGCAGAACGCAAACACAGAGCACAAAAGGAAACCCCGGCTCCACCATTACATGGAGCCGGGGCGCAGGTGCGCTAGGCCATTAAAGCGCTAGTGCACTACGTCGGGATGTTATGAGCGGCGGCTACGAATGATCATTACAGCGCCAGCTGTAACAACCAAGAGAGCCAGCACGCTAACACCGATGACTGAGGCACCTGTGTTGGCCAGGTTCCTGGGGTTCTGCTTCTCGGGTGTCGGGTTCCCTGACGGCGCTTTGGCAGGGATGCCCTTCTGCGGAACGCACGGGACACCCTTGTCAGTACCGTTGGCACCATGTCCACCCGAATATCCACCCGGTTCACCCGGGGTACCCGACGCAGGAACATGAGGATCACACGTCTTGGGTGCGGGCACTGAGGGGGTCGGTGTCGCGGACAGCGGCGCAGGCGGCTTCTGCACTGATGGTGCCGGAGGTGTGGGTAGCGGGATCAGGGGAACGATCGGGATGACAAACCACCACCATGGAATGTTGGCACTGTTCGTGACCTTCACTGCCGTTGCTTTGCTGCTCTCAGCTTTGACAGTGATGGTTGCTGTGCCATCACCATTGTCTTTCACAGCCCCAGCGGTATCGCTACCGAAGCGTGGTGTAGCCCACGAGGTAAAGGTGTCCGATGTCGGCATCGTTTCTCTCAGCGTCACCAGCGTACCTACCGGCAGCTGCGGCAGCTTATGGGTTTCGCCGTCTTTGAGCGTGAACGTCTCCTTCTTGGACTCGTTACCAATGCCCCACGTCGCGGTGAACTGGTACTCCTTCGACTTGTTGCTAGAGGAACCGGCTACAAGCCCCACTACTTCCTTGGTGATTTCAACGGTTCCAAGGTTGTTGTAGCTGTTCTTGATGCGTGCGGAGGCTTCAGTACGCTCATCCTCAACTGTTGCTTCAGCGCGAACAATAGACTCATCTTCGACGAAGATCGCACCGTCAACTGCCACGTCCTTGGTGTCCTCTGTGAAGGTACAGTGTGATCCAACAACGATGTCTTTGATCGTTGCGGGTTCATCAACCTTCAGCTTCACCTCGCCTTTCGACGTCTCTTTGCCTTCCTTGGTGCAGACGTAACCAACGGTGAAGGTCTTGTGCTTGATGACGTCCAGATCCTTGGCCGATCCAGCCAGCTCCTTGGTTACCTTCACACTGCCCTTCAGCGCTGTGTATGTGTTCGTTGCAGTAACAGACTTGGTAGCACCCTTAACGATAGTGACCTCTTCCAAACCACTCGTCTTCAGATCAGCACCAGCAACATCAGCACCCACTTCGTTGACTACACAGTTAAAGTCATGCGGAATCTTCTTGCTGGTCGCAGTACCATTGGCCTTCACCACAAGATCACCCTCGACCTTGGTAGCTTCGGTCCTGTTTTTATCCATGCACACGTAGTGGAAGGTAAAATCCTTATCTCCCACCGCAACATTGTCAGGATTGTCCAGCTTCTTGGTAATAGTGAAATCACCCAAATCAGAAGCATAGACATTGTTCACAGTGAAAGTCTGAACCTGATCAGCCGAAATCTTCACCGACTCCGGAGTGATACTCGTCGTACGAGTTGCATCCTTAACATCCGCAGAAGAAGCACGCTCGGTAATGCTACACACATACCCAACCGGAATCTCAGGCGACGTCACCTCACCAGCACCATCAACAGTCAACGTAAACTGCACAGGCGCAGGCTCATTGGCATCATCGGCTTGAGGCACTTGCTGACGAGGTTGAGATGGCGGACCCTTCGGACGATCAGGCACACAACGATACTCAAAGACATACCGCTTCTTCTCATTCGGCGGAATCACCTTATGAGGATCCTCAACAGTCTTAACAATCTTGAACTTACCCACTGGGTTTTTAGTCGGAATGAACTTATTGGTCACCCGAAGGTGCTGGCGCTCATTGGTGACAGTGTAGTCAAAGACATTGGGGGTTTCGGCGCGGGTTGGAAGCACATCCCCATGGTCGTTTTTGCGAATATGATAGTGCCACCTGTAGCCAACAGCCTCCACGTCTTCTTCAATAAAACGACACTGCGCGCCCACCGGGATGTTGCTGACGGGTTGCGATGGAGTGCCATCGCTCTTAATTTTCACATCACCGTCGTAGTTTTTGTCCCCAGCAGCACAGGTGTAGTGAACCGTGAATTCGGGGAGCCGTTTCTTCAGCTCAGCGACTTCTGCGTCTTTACCCTCTGCGACGTTCGCGCCATCTTCCGTCATGATCGCGATGGCCTTGTCAAAGAAAAAACCACTAGTTGGTGGGGTAACGGTGTTAGTCAGGGTCACACCGATGTTGCGGTCTTCAACAGTGGTGAGAGTTACTGAGGGGGAACCACCAGTCAGCTGTCCGGCATCACTGGGGTTTGTTGCCGTGAACTTCGGAGCGTCAAACGTAACGGGACTGTTGGCAGGAATGACCTCTTCAAGAGTTACTCGCGTACCAGCAGGGAGTTTTTTCTTCCCCTGCACAACGTCACCATTCGCAGGTACTTGCACCTCATAGGTTTCGTCAAAGCTGTCATCATCGGAATCGATGGTGACCTTGACAGTAAATTTGGCATCATTTTCAAGAGCAGGCGAGGGAAGAGTCCCAGAGTCTATGACTTTTCTCAGTTCGAAAGTACCGCGATCCACACCGGTAATAGTGCCGCTAGCATCTTGTGCAAAGCTTGCAATGTCGCTGACTTCGAGCGATGTCCCTCTCAGGCGGGCCTTGTTGGCAATATCGGTGGCTTTAGTCGGAATCTTTCCGTCGGTAGCAATCGACATATAGGAAACTTGGTAGAAGCGATCAGCTTTCCATCCTCCATTCGGACGCTTCACAGTAATAACCTGCTTGCGTTCTTCCTGGATGGCCTGGTTATATGTAATCGCAATGCCTTTTTCACGTGGGTTGTCTACCTGATCAGCAGTGAATTCCCTAGCATACGCACCGTATCCTTCTATGAACTTATGCCCAACATCCCCAGCTTTGAGCGATAGTTCATCATCAATAATTGCATCCTGATTCGGAGCATGCTGGACCAGTTCCGAACCTGGAATGGTGATCGTCCACCGAGCATGGACCTTATCGTCTTCGGCCCAGCCCTCTTTTTTGAACGTTTTTGGTACATGAACATCGGCACCAATAATTCCATCCTGCCCATCGTCACCGGGCAAGCGAACAACTTTCGGTGACCCATCGACTTGGAATGTGACATCCTTGGACTTTTGAGCTTTAGATGCCTGAACTTTGATGCTGAATGTCCCACGAACGTCGTCTTTAGCGGAGAACCTGTCGTTAAAGGTACAGGTGACGGTCCTGGTATTGTTATCTGCGTCGCAGGTTCCGCCTACCTCATTATCTTTATCTTTAAGCTCAATACCCTGGTTTGCTTTTAGCGACAGCACCTCGGGAAAAGCCACTGAAAATTTCTGCCCATCGGCAACATTTCCAGCGTACCAATCCCATTTGACGTCTACTTGGCTGTACTGCTTAATGGGAAGGTTGTCAGACTCAACCCTAACGTTACTAATAGTTATGGTCCCAGCATGCGCTATCGGCTGATGAATCAATACGCTGGTCAGTATCAGACATACGGTACTAACAATCGCATAGATTCTTAAGCTCAGCGAACGGCCCATAGCTCTCTCCTCTCTTTTGATGCGCGTGAGAACTTCATGAGACACAGTGGCCGCTGGTTGATGGGGATAACAACTTCAGCTACCCTTCATATCACATAGTTCGTTAAGTATTTTATCAGATTAAAAACACGTGTCAATATGAACTCATATGCGTTTACTGTCAAATATTAGCAGCTCAAAGCAGTTTTTTTCTAAAACTTTTTCATACACAGCTACCCTGCCCCGCTTGCCCCTCTTTTAAAAACTGATAAAAATTTAAGTTTAGGTAAGAAATTAGATCACCGTAGAGCACACAAAAACCCGGTCCACATCCCATCGGACATGGACCGGGTTGTACAACGATGCAGCACCAAGCGCTACCTAGAGCGCCACTAGAACTCCCCGGTTACACGAAGGACTCCATCAACCAAGCGCGCCCCGGAATCAAGCAGCGCGGCAGCTTCTCGCTCCTTGGCAGCATCACCGGTGCCGCCAAGGTTGCGGTCCACGGGCCGTTCGTAGAGTGCGGCACCGCCGTGCATGGCGTCGAGAATGCGCCGCAGGCCAGCATTTTCGCGGGTGGTGGCAGCATCTTCCCACTCGGCGACACCGGTGGCACCGCGTTCTTCGCGCACGGCCTCCACAAAAGCGGCCGGGTGAACAATAGCCACCAGCGCCGAGACGTGCCCGAAACCAAGGGAGGTGACAATACCTGCCTTCGGCGCGAAACCTTCACCTGCGGCACCCAGGTCCAGGGGTTTGCGCAGCCACACCAGGCGCTGATGCTTGTTCAGCACCGGGTCCACGCAGTCCAGGGAGCGGTTGGCGGGCAGCAGCCCGGAGCGCAGCACCTGGGTGAGCCCGATGATCTGGAATGCGGCGGCACCGCCCTTGGCATGCCCGGTCAGGGACTTCTGGGACACCACAAACAACGGGTTGCCTTCGCCGCGCCCCATGGCGGTGGCGAGACGTTCGTGCAGGTCGGACTCGTTGGGGTCGTTGGCGGTAGTGGAGGTGTCGTGCTTGGAGATCACGCTCACCTCGTCCACATTCACGCCCAGAGCGTACAGCGCCTTGGCCAGGCGGGAGACTTCCCCACCCTGCGCGGCACCCAGGGCACCCAGGCCCGGCGCGGGGATGGAAGTGTGCGCGCCGTCGGCAAAGGATTCTGCGAATCCCACCACACCGAGGACGGGAAGACCGAGGTCGGCGGCGATGGAGCCGCGGGTGAGCAGGATGGTGCCGCCACCTGCGGATTCGATGAATCCGGCGCGGCGTCGATCGTTGGCGCGTGAGAAGTAGCGCTCGTCGATGCCTTTGCCTTCGAGTTCGGCGGACGGCGCGGTGGCCGCCATGTCACCGAAGCCGGTGATGCCTTCGATGGACAGGTCGTCGAAGCCACCTGCGACCACGAAGTCGGCTTTGCCGAGCCTGATTTTGTCCATGCCTTCTTCCACGGAGACGGCGGCGGTGGCGCAGGCCGCAACGGGGTGCACCATTTGGCCGTAGCCGCCGATGTAGGACTGCATGACGTGCGCGGCGGTGACGTTGGGCAGGGCTTCCTGCAGGATGTCGTTGGCGCGGGGTTCGGCAAGCAGGCCGTCAACGTAGAGGGAGCGCAGGGATTCCATGCCGCCCATACCGGTTCCCTGGGAGGAGGAAACGCGGGTGGGGTGGATGGAGCGCATGAGCTCGGCGGGGCTGAATCCGCTGGACAGGAACGCCTCGACGGTGCAGACGATGTTCCACAGGGCAACGCGGTCGAGGTTGTCCACCATGTCTGCGGGGATGCCGTAGACGCTGGGGTCGAATCCTTCGGGGATTTGTCCACCGACGAAGCGGCTCATGGCCATGCGCCGGGGCACACGAATGGCGGAGCCCGCGTGGCGGGTGACTATCCACTCGCCGGTTTCTTCGCTGTAGGCGGCGCTGGTGTTGTCGGGTTCGGAGTCGACGAAGGTGCGGGCTGCTTCCTTGTCGCTGACGGTGAAGCTCAGGTCACGGTCCAGGTAGACGGTGGTGAGTTCGGGGGCAAGGTTGCTGACCATGCCGAAATCGTCGTGGTAGCGGCGCACACCGACGCGGCCTAGCACTTCGTCGTGGTAGCGGTCGTAGATGTCTTCTTCGGCAATCTCGGAACCGTCGGCATCGACCCAGCTGCCGTCTTCCCAGCTGATGAGTCCCATGGTCCAGGCGAGTTCGGTGACTCCGGCGGCGGAGAGGTCGCCGGTGAGTTCGGCGTCGAAACGCGTGCGGGCGGAGCCGTAGGGGCCAAGCTCACCGGCACCGACGATGACGATCATGTCGTCGAGTTTCTGGCTAACCTGCCCGGTGAAGTCGGGGGTGGTGGCCTGGAAACGTCGGTACGGCGTAGGCAGGGCGCGCACGGTGCGGGGTTCTTCGTCCTCGCTTGTCGACGTCGCGCCTGCCGCAGCATTCCGGGCCAGTTCCGCGAGGTTCACGTCGGCGTCGCCGAGGCCGCCGGTGTAGTCCACCGTCACGGGTTCGGTGGCGGCCTTGTCGCGCACGTCCTGGGAAATGTTAGAGACCAGCAGCTTGGCGATGTCTTCGGTGGAGAAGGTGGTCACACCTGCGGCTTCGACGGCCTCGACAAGCGGGTCGTTGCCGCCCATCAGACCGGTGCCGCGCACCCATCCGATCAGGGCGTGCACCAGGGAGGTGTTCTCGCCCCACACGGGTTCCGCATGCCAGCGGTTGACCAGTGCATCCAGGGCTGCCTTGGATTCGCCGTAGGCGCCGTCGCCGCCAAAGCGGCCGCGGTTCGGGGAGCCTGGAATCACCACGTGCAGGCGGCGTCCAACCTCCGTGTTCACGCCGATGGCGGACAGCCCGGCGATGAGGCGTTCCACGCTCCATAGCAGCAGGCGCATTTCCGTTTCGGCGCGCGGGCCAGCATCCGCCAGGGAGCCGGACACGCGGGGCGCGGCGAAGGGGAACAGCAGAGTGGGCACCAAGGCGGGCTTGAGCACTTTCTTCGCGCCGTTGACGGTGGCGGTTTGCTCCGAGCCGACCCACTCGATCACGGAATCCAGGTCAGCGAAGGAACTCAGGTTCGCGGGCACGATCCACAGGGCAGCCTGGCCGCGGGCGTGCGTGCGATACAGCTCCTTGTAGAAGGTCAGGCGCTCGTGGTTCAGGTTGGAGGTGGTGGCCACTACCGTGGCACCGCCGCCCAGCAGCTCGCCTGTGACGGCGGCGGCAATGGAGTTCGGGGAGGCACCCGTGACCACGGCAACATCCTTGGCGTACGGCAGTGCGCTGGTATCCAGCGCCTGGGCCGCCAGCTCATCCAGGCCCCAATGTTTTGCCTGGCGGGCAACGGCCTCGCCGGCGCCGGTGACGTCCACGTCCTTGGCATCCAGAACGCCGACGGCCACGCGGGCGATATCCTCGCGGGCGGACGCCCAGCGGTCATCCAACAGCACGGCCTTGTTGGCATCGAATGCGGTGGCGACGAGGCGCGGCCAATCCGAGCCGAGTTCCTGAGCCACAACGTCGAAGATGGCGGCGTCGGCATCCTTATCGTCCAGGTTGACGGTGCGGTGCGGCTCCAGGCCCAGCTGCTGCAGGATCGTGCGGGCGGTTTCCGCCAGCACACCGGCCTTGCCGGTCACTTGCTCGGCGTACTCGCCCAGCGCGGCGGAATCCACCACACCACCAGAGCCGCCAGCACTGCCGGACGGCAACGCGACGGACACGCCGTGGTTCGCGGCGACCTGGGCCACCGCGGCGTCGATAAGCGCATCAAGCTCGCTGGCGCTGGAGGGTGCAATGGGGCTGAGGGTAGCTAGGTCGCCACCGCGCAGCGACGCGCCCTCGCGGGCACCAATGACCACGGCGGCGGTGACGTGATCCGCCCAGCCCTGGCCCAGCTGCCAGGTGCCGGTGACGCGCTCGGCAATGTAGGCGGGGCGCTTGCCGGTGGGACCGGTGATGCGGCGCAGGGCGTCGGCGGAAGCATCGGACAGGACCGGGCCGAAGGCCGTGTAGCCCTTGGCCATGCGGCTGACCGTGGCTTTCAGGTCGTTCAGTTCCGCGTCGGCGGCACCGTCAATGGCACCCAGGCCGAATTCCACACCCAAATCCAGGAGCAACTGGTTGCGACGTGAGGACACGCCCTCCACCAGGGTTTCGATGGAATCCGTGGCGGCCATCTGATCGGGGCGAACCTTCGTCCACACTGCGACCAGCATCTCTGTGGCGTCCGCCGGGGTGAACGGAATGTCTTTCGGACGGGGACCACCGGTGGCCGGGGCTGCGGTGAAGGCACCGTCTTCTGTCGGGGCGGATGCTGCGGAGGTCACCGAGGCCGGTTCAGGCGCGGCGGGGGTGCTTTCGGCGGGAGCTGCGTCATCGGCTTCATCAGCGTCGGTGGCCACCTCGCGCACCACCTCATCGGTGGCAAACACCACGCCACGCTCACGCTCGACGTTCAACACCTCAATGTCCACGTCCGCGTACTGCGGGAGGGTGAGGGTCTGACCCATCATGTTCGCAATAGTCGGTGCGGACCCCACGCCGACCTCAACAAAGCGGTCCACACCCAGGGTTGTCAGCGCCAAGTCCTGGGTTTCAATCCAGCGGACCGGGGAAGCGAACTGCCAGGCCAAAAGCTCAATCAGGATCGTGCGGGCAAGCTTCTGCTCATTCTTGGCGGCCGCGTCGAAATCAGCCAGAATCTCATCCAGCAGCGGCGACGACACGACCTCCTCCATGGACTCCACGAACTCTCGGGTCAACTCGAAGGGGCGGGCCACCAGGTTCGGAATGTAGCGACCCACCAACACATCCAGATCCACCGTGTCCGGCAGCAGCGAATCCAGGTGGGCGCGGAAATCGGCCACACCATCGCGCAGCACCGACGAGTGGAACGGCACATCAATACCCGGGATCATGATGAAGGAACGCTGGCCGGGGGCCATCTCCTCCGCAGCCTCACGCAGCGCCTTCAGCCCGGCGCGCGTACCGGCCACCGCGTACTGAAGCCCGGTGAGGTTGTAGTTCACAATCTCCAGGAATTCGCCCGATTCCTTGGAAATATTCGCCACAAAGTCAAACACGTTGTCCGCAGTCAGCCCCATCTTGTTGGGGCGCAGGGCGGCCAGGCCGTAGTTGGAGTTGCCTTCGGCATCGCGATCCACCAGGCGGTGCATGGTCAGCCCGCGGCGGTACACGATCTCCACCACGGATTCCAGGGACAGCACACCGGCGTAAGCGGCCAGCGCGTTGTATTCGCCCACGGAATGCCCGGCGAAGAAGGCACGCTGGTTCAGGGCACCCGCTTCCCGCATTTCCGCAACCTGCGCCACACCCAGGGTGGCCATGGCCACCTGCGTGAACTGCGTGAGGAACAGCACGCCCTTCGGGTGGTGGAACTTCTCCCCCTTGACCACGACCTCGGTGGGGTTGTTCTTCACGATCTCCAGCACGGAGAATCCCAGCTTGGCGCGGGTGTGGCGATCCGCCCGGTCCCACACTTCCTTGGCGGCCTTGGAGTTCTTGCGGGCTTCCATGCCCATCCCCTGGGACTGGATGCCCTGGCCAGGGAATGCGTAGAACGTCACAGGTGCCGCCATCACTGCGGTGGCCTTAAGCACCAGGTTTCCATCAACGGTGGCGGTGATTTCCCGCACCTCGCCGCACCCGGGACGATTATCGACGCCCGCGCGCTCAACCAGGAAGTCGATGCTTGCGCCCGGCATGATCGGGGCCAGCATGGTGGCCGTGTATTCCACGACGCGGTTCGGCGCGGTCGTGGTGGTGTCGTCGCTGTACCCGGCGGCGGCGATGAGCTCCGCGAGTGCGGAGGTCCACATGCCGTGCACAATAACGCCTGGAAGGCCAGCCAGGTGCGCGGCCGTCTCGGAGACGTGGATGGGGTTGCGGTCGCCGGAAACCAGCGCGAAGGACAGCATGCTTTCCGGTGCGGTGACCGTGGTGAAAGCGCGGAACGACCTTGGGGTGTCGATCACGCTCGGCAACGCCGAGGAATTGGTGCGGGCGGTGCTGGTGCCTCGGCGGCCACGGATGGCAAAGCGCTCCGACAGGGTGGCCAGGCGCGTGCCGTCCGCATCAATTTCGGCGCGAACCAGGATGAGGCGACCAATGTTGGTGTCCTTCACCTCGTCGGTGTGCGCCGTGATGGTCAGCTCCGCAGTGCCCTCGGGCAGGGTGTCCGCGAGTTTGATGTGGTGCTCCACATGCACCAGGCTCAGCATGCCCTCCACCACGGAATCCCCGTCGGTGCCGGGAATCACGGCATTCCGCACGGCCGCGAAAATGGCGGGCCAGGCGTGTCCGACCAGCACGTCCGGGGCGGTGCCGCTCGCAGTCAGGCTGGTCGGCAGGAATGCGGCGGTGACGTTGTTGTAGTCGGCGGTCTGGGCGGCGTCGATACGTGTGGTCCAGGTGGCCGTGCCGTCCTTCACCTCGGCAAGCGTGCCACCGGCGGCGATACGGGTGAGTTCCGCCATCGCGGCCTCCGCATCGGCCTGGGTGACCTGCGGGACAGCGCCATCAGTGTCAGTGAGGGTGAAACGAATAGTCAGGTCAGCGGTGGTGCCAAAAGCTGTGGAACCCGCCAGCGGCACGGTCAACACGGCGTGGTTCTCGTCCTCGGTGACAAGCTGCGCGCCCGTCGGAGCGTGGGACGCTTCAGAGGCATCCTCAGCGAGCGTCCACGCATGCGTATCGCCCAGACGCTCGATCACGGAGGCAGTGTTGCGGCCAGCCCAGTAGGTGCCCGCAGCGTTAATCACGCGCTCCACCGGGGTGATGGTCACGTCTTCCGCGGAAACACCCAGCTCTTCGAGGCGCTTGACCGATGCGGTATTGAAACGACCCAGCAGCTCAGCCACCGGCTCGTCCACCTTCGTGATGCCCGCAACGGCGGCGGGGCCGGGAATGATGCACACGGCATCGGCGTCATAGCGGGCGTCCTGGGCCTGCCACAGGGAATCCGAACGCCACCAGCGGCGCACGTCCTTATCGATCACCGGCACGAAATTCACCGGCTTACCCGGGGTGCGGGCCAGCTTCAGGAACCACGCCACATCCGCCGGGTGCAGCACATCCGTGGCGGCCTGTGGGTACTCCTCCACGAGGCGAGCCACGGCCTTCTCGGCGGGCTCATCCTGGGCGAGCGTAATCAGCGGGGTGAACTCCCCATGGTCCTGATCCGTCAGGCGGGCTTCCGCGCGCTCCAGCATTTGAGTAAAGCGGTTAAACCAGGAAACGTCGGTCCAACCCTTGTCGGTGGCCTCAGCGCTGGTGGCCTCAGCGCTGGTGGTCGGCCCGGACAGCTCCAGGTAACGCTTCAGCCACTGCTCATAGGTCATGGCCTCCACATCGCCGAAATACGGCTTACAGGTCTTAGCAATCGCCGCAATGATCTCCTCGCGGCGGGCCTGCACGGCCTCTTCATCGCCCGCGACCTCATCCAACAAACGGCCAGCCTGGGCGGCGGAATTATCAATCTCATGAATATCCGCGCCCAACTGCGAACGGCCCGACGCCATGCCGTTGACGGCGGAACCGGCACCCACCCAGGAATCCACGCCCTTGGTGTCTGCCAGAAGCTTCTTGACCTGCGGAGACGTCTTCGCCTCCTTGGTGGCCATCGCTGCGGTGCCCACCAAAACGCCGTCGACCGGCATCTTCGGCAGATCGTAGGACAATGCCCACTCGCCGCTGATGTAATCTGCGGCGCGCTCTGGGGTGCCAATGCCGCCGCCCACCACCAGCACCGCGTTCGGTTGCTGACGAATCTCGTCGTACGTGGCAATCAGCAGGTCATCCAGATCCTCCCACGAATGGTGGCCACCCGCCTTACCACCCTCAACCTGGATGATCACCGGAATATCCGGCACCTCACGCGCCACTGAAAGCACTTTCTTGATGTGCTTGACCGCGCCGGGCTTGAAGCACACCCACGGGAAGCCATTGTCGCGCAGCTCCTTGATCAAAGCGACGGCGTCATCGCGATCCGGCATGCCGGCGGTAACCACCACGCCATCAATCGGCGCGCCGTTCTCGCGGGCGCGCTGGACTAGGCGCTTTCCGCCGATCTGCATCTTCCACAGGTATGGGTCCAGGAACATGGAGTTGAACTGCGCGTTCACGCCCGGGTTGAGCAGCCCCGTCAGCTTCTCAATATTCGACTCCAGGATCTCTGGGGTGACCTGTCCCCCACCGGCCATCTCCGCCCAGTGGCCTGCGTTCGCCGCCGCGGCCACGATCTCCGGGTCCACCGTCGTCGGCGTCATGCCCGCCAGCATCATCGGCGAACGACCCGTCAGGCGGGTGAACTTGGTTTCTACTTTGGTGCCCGTCTTGCTTGTGACTAGTTTCGGCGCGAATTCCGTCCACTTCTTCGGCAGCGTCGGCCCCATGCCCGGATCGAACAACAGCGCCTGACCGTCGTTGTCACACACCGCGAACGACAACGCTCCCCGCCCCTGGGCCACAGCATTCGTCAGCTTAACGACGCCCCCGTCAGGCCCCACGTCCAGCAGCCACCGCACTCCCGCATCAATGGCCTTATTCACCTGCTCAACCCAGTCCTCGGGGTTAACCAGCACGTCCTTGGCGCATTGCTCGGCCAGTTCCTCGTTCAGGCCACAGGCTTTCGCCCACTCCACTACCTGATCCACCGCAGGCTGCATTGCCGGGTGGTGGAATGCAATCTGCACATCCAGTGGGTTAAACACCGGGGCGAACGGTTTACCGCCGCGCTCCTTATTCGCAATGGCCTTCGCATCCTTAGCGGCGCGCGCCTGCAGGAAGGACTGTACCCGCTGCACATCATCCGGGCGACCGACCACCACAAACGAATCCCGGGTGTTGCGCAGGCCGATGATAGGGCGGGTTGCATCGTCGGCGGAGTCGGCTGTTGTGGCGGCGATGGCCTCCTCCAGCTGCTCCTGAGTAACCCCCTGCACCGATACCATCGGGCTCAGCTCACCGTTGCGGATAAATCCGTTTACCCGAGCGGCATGCACGCCAGCGGCACCGATCAGCTCAGCGATAGCCAGAATCTCCGCAGCCTGCGTTAAATCCTTCAGCAGATGCACGCCCAGTGCACCCTGGGAATGACCGATGGTGACGGCGCTTTTCTCCAGGCTCAGGCGCTGCGCCTCCAGGGTATCCAGCGTGGCCAGCTGCGAGACGAAAATGCCCGGCACGCTCAGCACGGCCTGCGAGATATCGAACGCCGGGTCGTCGTCGTTTGATGCCCAATCCACTGGGTCAAAACCGAAGGGGCGGGCGGCAGTCAGTTCATCCGCCACCGGCTCGGTTAACGACGCCGCACGCTCCACAATGCTGTTCACATTGAAGCCAGCACCAGCAGCGACCGCCTCCCGCAACGTCTTCAACCAGTTAAACCCCTGGCCCGAAAACACCAAGGAAAAAGGTTGCTCACCAAATTTCTGCACCAGACGATCCCGGCTAAAAGTGTGCTGATGATCAGACACGTAACACTCGCTCCCTGTAGTCGTTGGTAGTCGTGCGCGGCACAGACGTCCGCTAGTTTTGCATAACAAATGTGCCACAAAATCATGAGGAAAGCGTCATCTTTACATAACAAGGCGGCTGTGGATGATATGCATTATCCCAGGTGGCGGTTCGTTTCGTTAGGAAAAACGTGCTGCTCAGAGCGTTTTATGAAAACCCTAAGAAATATCTCGATCGTGTCTCGAAGACCACCCATATGGGGGTGAATTTGAACGTGTATGAATGAGACGGCATGTCGCGGGCTGACGGCGCGGAAGGCGGGGCGTCGACAAGCGGCGGTGAGCTACAGTGTGTCGGCCAGCTACAGCGTGGCAGCAAGGGTGGCGCGGGCACGCTCCAGACGCGACAACGGATCCGTCGTGGACACATCAACGCCTGGCGACGGCAGGAACTGGTGACACGACGACAGGCCCTCCACATCCACCTCCGCCGACGGCGTAATCCCCTCCACAGCGCAATACTCATCCAGATGACGCGAAATACTCATATATATAGGGTGCCATGCGGTGGTGGGTTCAGTGGCGTTGGGGTGAGGTGGTGGGTTATGTGGGGACTGTGGGAGCTGTGGGCGGCCGGTTCCCAAGGTTCGTTGGATCCGAAGTCCAATCTTGAGCGCATCGGCCGATATTAGTAAAACTCTGCACCCGATGCGACCTTCAAAAAGTGCCTCGGTTGGGCCACGTTGGTTTGTTGCAAAGATAGGCTTACTCAACTATTCTTAGAACCTGTTAGTCAGCAAATACTTAACTGACATGAACAGTCACGATATAGAGGGGTTATGCCAGCAGCATTGTGGCCACGTTTCAGCGTGTTTTGAAAACCAACAATTCTCATATCAATGGCGGTACGGTGATAAATGGTTTTGCACCCGCAACTGTGGCATCAGAATTTGACATTGACGGAAATACCAGCCTGGATCGATTGACCATAGTATTACGTGATAGCACACCGGAGGGAGCGGTCAATCACTATACCGATAGTCGTGTCGTGGCACGGGAATCTGAATATCTGTGCGCACAGATGGCGTCACATATTACTGCGGTGCACAATGAGGAGAATGTAGATTTTGAGTCGGTTGTTGTGTTTGATGTGCATGTAACCCCTGGTGGGTCGGATGCACTGCGGTGGCCTACGTAACAGTGACATTCTATTGCCGGTATTTTTAGCAACACCCAACCACGATAGCGATAAGGAACGAGAATGAAGCGAAAGAATCCAAAGTTCGTCGGAATGTCCATATTCTTTATTCTGCTGGGACCTCTTTTCCCTATCGCCAGCTTTTTGTCCAACCCTTTTGGGGCTTCTTTCTTTTACTCCTTTTTTATCGGAGGATCTTTCATTTGGCTCGCCGTTACATTTTTAGATGCAAGAACACAACTTACTATAATGAAATGGGAAAGAGCTTTGCCGACGATTACCTTTCATAATGACATTGCAGTAATTTCCATACCTCGAATGGCAGCATTTTACGCATTCTCAGGACCCTTTTTCGTTTTGATTTCAATCGGCTTGACGCCGTGGCTCTTCCCTGGAGTGTTTTTTGACGACGGCTCATTCCCCTCGATCTGGCATCTAATTTCCATATTTATCATTCTTCCGACTTGTATTTATATGTTCTTTTTATTTACTTCTACGCGTAAAATTTCCGTAAGCAAAAGTAGAACTTTTATCAAAAATGAAGTTCGTGGTTTAGGATGGAATTCGGAGCTAACGTCAATAAATGCTGATCTTGATCTTGATGTCCATCACTCAGATCATATGTTTGAGCTTATTGCATCTAATGTTAACTACACACGTAAGTCAATCTTTGGAGTAAAGAAAAAGGAATTCAAAAAGAAAAGTGTTACTATACCTAATCCAAGAAATATTCAGCTTGAAGAGTTTTTGCCGTGGCTATTTCCGGAACAACTACACCTGTTACCACTAATGTTTGATCTCATCGCAGAGCCTCGACCTAGTGCTTCTTCGCGTTCGGCGAAGGCTCGAAAAATTCGTGAAGAACTAACAAGAAAGCAGGAAGAACTTCGTCGTAAGTAGGATTTTTTGCCATGGTAGCTATTGTGATCAATCTCCTTGTTTGAGTGTTTAGTGGATCATACACAAACCGTTAGGCCGTCTCTACTGTTTGCGTGCTACGCCCCCCCCCCTAAAACATGAAGAAACCCAAAACTACAATCCCTTATCGCTACCGTAGCCGGAATGCACTAGACTACCCTGGGGTTCCCCACCGCAACGCAGACCAGCATGCGTGGAACAGCCATAACCCACTTGCTAGGTTAGCCATTAACCAAAACACCAATAGAAGTAGAAAAGAGATCCTTCCCGCATGCTAGCCTACCTTGATATCTTAAGCCCACGTAGCTGACACAATTCACTGCTAGCTGGATATCCACCACCTGGCCTGCGATGACCTCCGCTAACAACGTGCCGCCACCTGCACACCGCTTGGCCTTTATGACAGTTGCATCAGTCAAGCCAGAAGCCTACCGGTATCTCCACGAAGCGTTAGGGGATATTTCCTCCCGCACCTCCGATTAGCAACAAGTAGTAACGGATCAGGAAGCAACAGGTAGGCTGATCCTCCGTCTGGATGGCACGCTCATCGACATCGACGACGGTGCCATCCGAAAAGTTACAGGCCACGACAGAGATATCAACGACTGCGACGACCCGGCTACATTTCGCTAAACATTCCTGCTTCGGTGAGAACCTATAAGTCCTATCGAATCGGAACGACAGGCCGCTATACATACCCCCGACCAAAGCCTAATGCAACATATGGCATCACTGCTACACACCAGCATATTTTTGATTTCATCTGACGCGATACCCGAGGTGTGGATTTCGCTGATAAAGGCTACTAAAGTGCAGGTGTCAGGGTGAAACCTGTGAGTAAAGGATGCCGATTGAACCTCGGTGATGAAGCGATGATAGAAATCATTACTGACATCAGGCGATCTGCCGAGGGGCCGAAACGCGGCACTAAAGCACGAGAACGCACTCAAACACGCAAATTCATGTCTGACGGTGAGCACGACGATCACTAAAAATGTCGTGGTGTTGGCATCGCTGCATTATGAGCATGATTGGCGATCCTGGTGAGAAAGGATTTAAGCTACTTTTTCAAGCTATTCGTTTCCCTTATTTTTTTGAATTTCCTCCCTCTTTTTTGCGAGTTCAATATATATATTCTGCGCTCGACGCGAAGGAGCTCCTGGATTATATTGAGGCTCACAAATCAAGTCAATCATCAAACTCCACAACTCTTTTTTCTCCGGGGCTAGCCACATTAAAAATTTATCTAAAGGAACGTTTCTAGCATCCGGTATTGGCACCAATTTTTTATCAAAGTAATCGACTTTGTCGCCAAAAATAGACTCTCGTTTATACTTCACGTTGGCAACCGAAAAAACAAGAGCAGTACTATGTTTCGCTACCTCAATTTCAAGATGGGGATCCTCTGACACCAATTCTGACCGCAACCCAAGACCGCGAAGTTCACGTTTAAAATAATTTTTTCCTACAGTAATCGTTTGAGAAACTGAAAAAAAAATAAAAACAGTAGACTGCAAGGGGAAACATGACACATAAAGAAATCAAATGCCAAACTGAAGGAAACCCACCGCCAGGGAGAAACGCGCCCGGAAATAACCACGGAGCCAAACCAAATACCATAAAAAAGGAAACCAGAGTAGAAGCTCGAATGACATTAGCCCAACGAGAAGCGTAAATTACCGCAAGATCGTCCACAAATAAGATTTGCGGGTGCGCTTTCTCCCAATTAATAATATTATAGTGAGTCCTCAAATCCAGACCCACTATCCCCATCCACGCAAAAGATCCAAAGATAAGTAGCGAGTAATAAAACGAAGCACCGAAAGGATCAAATAAAAAAGTCACTGTAGAAAAAAAGAGACCTATAGCGATCATTGCCAAAGCAACCATGAAATATTGCGTATTCTTTCGTTTCATCATCAATCCTTATTATTGCGGTGGTCGAGCATTGTTAAAAACAGGCAAGGGGGTATCACTATTACGAGGAGTCACTACAGTACGTTGCAACAACACGTCCAACCAGCCAGGGTTCATATAAAAATTAAACATGGTCGCTGATCTGTGTCTGGGTCTTGTGAACCACAACGGCCCCCGCAGTGTTTTATCGTACTAGCAACGACACCAACCCCTCACCATCCCTACCCGCTCCCTTGGTGGAATAGACCACCAACTCCACCCTGTCCGGCACCGTCCCCACTGCCGCAGGCCGAGCTGGTACCCGACTAGGATGCGCCTGGTCATACGCCTGCTTCGCAGCTACTCGCCGCTGATACACCTGATCCCACCGACCATCAGCAACCTGATTAGGGGTATAACCGGCCAGACCGGAATGCCCAGTATCGTTATACGCCGCCACAAACCCCGCCACCCACCGCCTAGCATGCTCGACATCCTCAAACACCACCGGATAATCCAGGCGGGTTTTCACCGTGCCAAACAACGACTCAACATGCGCATTATCATTACTAACCCTCGGCCGGATGAAACTCTGCACCACCCGATGATCCTCACACACATCCGCCACCTGCGTCGATGTCATCACCGAGCCATTATCTGAATGCAGCACACACACCCTCCCACCAGCAGCCGCCACCCGATCAATAACCGTACGACACAGCGCACTGGCCCCAGCAGCGCTTTCCCGATAACCCACCTCAAAACCAATGATTTGACGGGAGTAGAGATCCACAAACACACAGGCTGCGAACCTGGAACCTGTGAAAACATGCGGCAAGAAAGTAACATCCCAACACACAATCTGCCCCGGTTTAGTCGCAGCCACAGTCACCGGCCGTTTTTCTTTCAACAGGCGCTTTGGTACTGATGGCAATTTTCTCGATGGTTCCATCATAACGATTTAACGGCTATCTTTAGATGAATTGTTGTTAGGTTGCAGTGGCTCGAGCTTCAGTAAAGAAACTCTACCATAGAAATTAAATTAGTTTCTTTTTAGTCAGAGCTCGCGCGAACGCTGACACGATCTTCCAGCATCTAAATCAATCTCATTATATCTCAAAGTTTAAACACTGGCGGCCTACATTACAAAACTTTTCCACATCACTTTCGTCCGCTATCGCGCTTAAATTCTTGTTGCCGCCTTGTCAGTTCTTTACGAATTTTTTCAGCTTTCTTTGTCCTTGACATTCCGTATCTCGGCATTGAAGTCAGGTCGAACATTAAAGGCATCAAATGAACTTGTTCAGGAAATAGCTGCGGAAGAAACTCCTCTTGACTAACATTCCTAGTGTCTGGTATAGGTATCTTCTTCTCTTTAACACGACTCTTTCTATTCCCAAAAATTGATTTGCGCATATAATCTGCGTTACGCACAATGAAGTCTACCGTATAATCATAGGGGTTAACATCAATATCAAGTTGAGGATCTGATGATATCAGTTCAGAACTCCAACATATGCCGCACTGCTCAAATTTAAAAAATTTACGATCTCTACTAACTGTAAAGGTTTGAGAAGCTGTAGCTAACACAAAAACATAAACACAACTAGGAAGCAAGAAAAATAGAGAAATTAAATGCCACGGAGATAAAAACGTACTACCTCGAAAAAATACCCCCGGGAAAAACCATGGCGCAAGGCCTAAAGATAGGTTAATGAAAAAGATGCCAGAATTTCGAATAAAATAAGCTAGTGATGGATTATAGATAATGATTTCATTACCACGCGTATCAAAATGGGGATTCGCTTTTTTCCATCTTAAAACGTTAATCGAAGTGCGCGTTTCCAACATCACTAAACTTTGCAATATTATTGATCCTCCGAAAAATATGGAGTAATAAAAAGAAGCGCCAAAAGGATCAAGTATAAAACATATAAAACATATATAGAAGCCAACAAATAAGAGAAAAGTCGCCAGCACAAAAAATCCGGGGTTATTTTTTCGTTTCATTGTCATTCCTTGTCACTGCGGTGGCCGAGCATTGTTACACACCGGCAGGGGAGCATCATTATCACGAGAAGTTACTACAGTACGTTGCAAAAGCACGTCCAGTCCTCCGGGGTTCATATACAAATCAAGCACGGTCATTGACTCAAAATCAACGGTTATTTCGTTACAGACAGCAGTAAACCGAGATGTTATTTGTGCACACGCATACTCAACTTCTCTCACAACGATACTACACGACTATCAAAATTGTTATTAGCTGCCACTTCAGGTATTATTTCATTCACGCCTGCCAACAAATCGTCCAAGTCAACATTTCCCTCAATCTGAAACGCAGACACAAAAGCTGTAGGCGCACAACCATCGACCGTCGCATTATTCGCAGATAGCATAGCCGCATTCGTCAACGTTATGATCAACTCTGAGAGCTCTATATTCAGCTTTATAGAAGGCCGCCACTCAGATAACAGTTCCAACAAGCTTTCAGGACGAATCATTTCAACCACATCAAATTGATATACATGACATCCGAGTTCAACTAGCCTGATAAGCATGTCAGTCATCACTTTGCCACCGCTTGAATTCCTTTCATAGTTAAAAATCTAAACGCAGCACCAACCGCTAGACCTCCAAAGAGCACCGACAACTGGAAATGCGTTTCCTGCTACAGTGCCCGCTAATGCTCAGATAACAACTTCCCACAAGGGCCGCTCCCGCAGCATTCAAACTAGTAGCCAACTTTGGATCCATTCTCTGCTTAATATCCGCCGTTGCTTCCGATGCAGCATCCGACACCGGTTTCCCTGTCGCACCAACCTCGGTGCTACTGTCGAATTCATAACGACTTTCCGCGTATGACCGCCTTAGGTAAGCAAAATTTCTAGCCGAAAAACTCGCTGATGCTACAGCAGAATCAGTCCCCATAGTTCATGTAATCGTCGCGTGTAAGCATAGATGTAGCAAAGAAGCTGTTCCAATCATAGTTCTTCAATCCCTCTCCAACACGGTCTATCGCAGCGCTAACAAGTTCACCAGATGATTGATCCCACTGCTCAATCAGCCTGTACAGTACCAGTAATGTTTGTTTTCTACAGGCGGCGGCGCGTTGGTAACCGCAGCCATCGCAGTCCAGACGATGGATATCCAGCCAGCAGTAAATAGATTCAGCAATATGGGCTTAAGATATCGAAGTAAGTGCGATAGGTAAGCAATGCAGAAAGGGCTTCTGTTCTGTTTAGTTAATGGCTAACCTAGCAGTTGGGGCCTTACCTTTCGAAGGTTAACCTGGTCGACCGGTTGCGTTGAAGGGGTCCACAATCGTTGGAGTCTTCACCAGGCCCTGGGTAGAAGTCCTGTTGATTTCGAAATTCTCATCAGCAATCCTTATCAGCCAAATGACGATTGCTATCAATGCACCTTAGCCAACTTTTCACAACTTGCAGGCAGCCCCATCGTCAAATTATTTATGCTCTATACTTTTCCGAAATTCTTCCTTCTTTTTTGAAATTTCGCTATATATATTTTGCATGCGTCGTGTAGGAACCCATGCCTCATATTGCGGCTCACAAATTAGATCAATCATCATGCGCCATATATCCTCCTGCTCTGGAAATAGCCACATCAAAAATTTATCGAGGGGAACATTTCTTGCATCCGGTATTGGAACTCGTTTTTCGTCGAAATAGTCAGCCTTAGACCCAAAAATAGATGTCCGATTATAGTTCACATTAGCGACTAAAAATTCAATAATCTTATTATATTTGTTCAGATCGAATTCAAGCCTGGGATCTCTTGATTCCAGTTCAGAGCGCCACCCGAGGCCGTGAAGTTCACGCTTGAAATATTTTCTCCCTACAGTAATGGTTTGGGAAACCGTAAAAAAATGTAGAAAATAACCAGCGAGAGGAAACATGACGCAAATAGAAATTAGATGCCATACAGGAGGAAACGCATCTTCATGAAGAAAAATGTGTGGAGATAGCCACGGCGCTAGACCAAGCGATAAAAAGAAGAAAAAAGGTCCGGAACCCCGAACTACGTTAGTCCAACGCGACGAATGGATTACAGCCACATCTCCCAAAAATGAGATCTGAGCATGAGCTTTTTTCCATCCAATAATGTTGTAGTGTGTTCTCAGATCTAAAAGCACTATCCCCATCCAAACAAGGCTGATTCCTGCAAATACTGGATAATAGAAAGAGGCCACAAATAGATTAAATAGAAAAGTTATTGCGGAAATAAAAATACCCGTAGTTATAATTATAAAACTGATTATGACGAGGCCTGGATTTTTTCTTTTCACTATAGATCCTTAGGGCTATCGTGGTCGGGCTTGATTAAACCTTGGCAATGGTGCATTGCTACTGCGTGGGGCTACCACAGTACGTTGAAGCAACACATCTAATCCCTCAGGGTTTATATATAAATCAAACACAGTAACTGACTCAAAATCTACAATCTCCTCATTGCACACCGCAGTGAATTGTGACTTCATCTGCGCGCATATGTATTCAGATTCCTGTACCACAACACGACTATCGGTACGGTGATTGGTCGCTCCCTCCGGTGTTCTATCCACTAATCCGATGAACAATCGATCCAGATTAGTATTTCCAGCAATCTGAAATCCCAATGCTACAGCTGTAGGTGCAAAACCATCAACAGCCATATCGCTCACAAATATGGTAGCTGTATCCGACAGGACTGTAACCGTCCCCGGCAATGTCACGCCCACCTCCGCAAGAGGTCGCCAACCATTAGGAAAAACCCACAAACTAGTAGTGTCAATCATCTCAGCCACATCAAACTGATAGGTAACACAATCCATTTCGACTAGACGGCTAAGGAGATCAGTCATAGCTTCGCCCCCCCTGCACTGTCTTCGTTGTAAGATACCCAACTCCAGCACCTTCTGCTAGCCCTATAACCATACCAACTTCCACCGTAGCACTTCCAGCACTGGTGCCCATTACTGCCCCAGCCACTATAGTCCCAGCAGCTTTGGCTGGTCTTGCTGCTCCTGCCGCGTTTGAACCAATGGCCAATTATGGATCCATCCCTTGCTTAATATCCACAGTAGCCCCTAATGCAGCCCCAGCACTGTTGTGCCCCGCCCCTATCAAAGCTGTTGCTTTCACCCAACTCATATTCTTGACCGCGCCAACTGCACTTTCTTTCAATATTTCGGCCTGAAGTTTCGATGCTGCGACAGGGAAATCAATCCCAAGATTAGTGATAATCACTGCGTGTTAGTATATAGGTTTTAAAGAAGTTTTCCCAATCATATTTCTTCAGCTCATTTCCACTAAGTTCCGCGACGGAATTAACACGATCGCCAGACGGCCGACCCCACCGCTCAATCAACTTCATAGTCCCAACAATCGCACTCGGCAGCTCAGCAATTTTATCTGCTAGTTGACGACTTTGATCCAACCAAGCCGTATGCTGCCGAGGCACAGCACCTACCATCCGCGCCCCATGCACATCATCCGCTCCTGCCAATGGCACATCAGCACCCTCGCCCGCGACAATCGAGTGACAGTTCTGACACTCGGCGGTCAAAGCAAAATCACCACGCCAGACACCATCCACCTCCCCCGCACCGGGCAGGGTTCCGACGGCCGCGATCCCATCGACATCCCCACCGACCCGGAATCACTCACCATCTTCCACCGCATCCTCAGCAGGGTGTACAAAAGCTGAGGGCTTGCGGGGTTGAGCGATGTTTAGGCAAGATGGGTCCACCGCTGGGCTCAAAAAAGGGGTGTTTTTGTACCTGCGGATAGAACTATCCGACAAGGGGCTTGAAGGGGCTTGCTTTGCGGTTTATCAAGAAGTCAGTTTTACCTGGTTGCGATGAAGCAGTGCAATTATGACCCAGCTGTAAAATCTGCTTACGCCCAAGCTCGAAAACACCTCATTTTCCGGCTTGGAGATAAGCAAACTTCTATGCAAAAGTTTGCACTAACGCTGTTCAAGACTCTAACCAGCACCATGATCTACCAAACTGCCGTCTTTCCAGGTCTTTCACCGCACTTTGATAGATCATGAACACCCCCTGCAAGATAAGTCCATCGCCAGGTCCAAAAACACCCCTTTTTCAAGCTCAGCGATGGACTTATCTTACATAAACAGCGTTCAACAACCCCACAGAAGAAAGATCAGCAGGAATGCCACGAAGAACGCGAGCATTCCGCATCGCGGGCTGCGCCCGAGCCAGGCAACCTCGCCCCCAGCTTCCCTAACGCCTACTGCAAATCGCTTCCCCCACGATACTGTTTCAGGGCGAAGCGCTCGATGTCTTTGCAGAGCTGTTCTTCGGTGTAAAGCACGCTGATGAGCATGCTGATGGCGGCAGCGACGCGGCGGTCGATGATCGGGTCGTCGAAAAGCACATGTGCGGCCTGCGCAACGTTGTGGATTGCCTGGATTGCCACGAGGTCAGGCCCGAGTCGGGCGCTGGATTTTTCCAGCAGGTATGCGTATTTGATGGCGAGTTCTTCGCTGCGCGGGTAGGTGTCGCCATTTTGTACGTCTTTGTAGCTGATGAGTGAAATGAATTCTCGTAGGTCTGCTGCTGTGTAGGGGGTGTCGTCGATGATGTGGACGCAGGTGTCTTTGAAAAAAGGCAGCGCTTCTCCATCGGCGATGAGCCTGTTTATGAGCTCGTTCGCTTTATCGCCAAGCTTATCGATGCGCACAGCCACGTTGTTTCCTTAGGGTTAGGGTTTGTGTCTGTTTTTGTCTGGAAAGTGCCTGCTTATCTACCGCCAGTTTACAGATTTTTGCACGTTCGGGTATGGCCAGCTGTTGCTTTGTGTGGGTTCGTGTGACCTTGAGGTGTTCCTGTACTGCGACATGTGTTTTTTCGTGTGGTTTCTCACACCAGACTGCCCGTCCCCACACGTTCCAACAGTCGTTTTTCGACGTCGCTTCAGCTGCCGCCCCTCCCATATCCGGCCGCATCCAACCCCTCGCGATCATCGCTGGTTCTCATCCCGTGGGCGTAGGCGCGAAGATGAATTCTAGGTCACAATGTTCCGCCCGTCGGGTGATTCTTTTAGGCCTCCGAGCAGCAATGATGGTTATCAGACAGTTGTTGTTCTCTACGCAAGGAGGAGTTATGAGTCGCGTTGTTAAGGCCAAGGATGCCGTGGTCGCGCGGGACCTACGGAAGACATACGGCGCTGGGGAGTCACAGGTGACAGCGCTCAACAATGCAAGCATTCGTGTGGGTGTGAGTAAGTTTTTGGCGATCATGGGACCGTCAGGTTCGGGCAAATCCACACTGATGCAATGTTTGGCCGGACTTGACAGCATTGATTCGGGCAATATCACAATTGGTGGGATTGACATCACAAGTCTGAATGATCGTGATTTAACACGCCTTCGGCGTGAACATGTTGGTTTTATTTTTCAGCATTTCAATTTGGTGTCCACCCTGACCGCAGAGCAGAACATTATGCTGCCCATGAAATTAGCCAAGCGTCAGGTGGATCAAGAATTGTTCAACAATGTGGTGGAGCGACTGGGCATTAAGTCACGCCTATCGCATAAACCACATGAAATGTCGGGTGGACAGCAACAACGTGTCGCTATTGCCCGTGCGCTTGTTGCTCAGCCGACGGTGATTTTCGCTGACGAGCCGACGGGTAATTTGGATTCCGTATCCAGTTCGGAGGTGCTGCGCTTTTTGCGCGACAGCGTTGATGTGTTTGGCCAGACCGTGATTATGGTGACGCACGATCCCATTGCCGCGACCTACGCGGATGAGACGATTCTGCTTGCCGACGGCCGCATCACCGCCACCCTCGTCTCCCCCACCGTGGAGCAGGTTGTGGCTGCATTGCAGGAGGTTGAGTGATGAACTTCCTCGTAGCATCTAGTTTGAGAAACAATCTACGTAGGCTCATCGCCACCGCCACCGCAGTGGCGCTATCGGTGGCGTTTATGGTGGCCACGCTGCTGATTATGGGCACCTACAACACTGCCCTGTCGAACAGTGTGACGGAGCAGATGAAGAACTCCGATGTCTGGCTGGGATTTGACGACTCATTACCAGACAATGCAAATGAAGTGCTGGCCCAAACCGCTGACCGCATCCGCGAGCGTCCCGACGTGCAGGCCGCCGATGTGCAGCGCTTTGCAACCGGTGAGGTACGGCACGATTCCCGCAGAGCAAACGCACAAATCCAGGCGATGCCGAGTGAGCCTCTTCGCTGGGCCACGCTGGCGGAGGGTGCGTGGCCGCAGTCACCGGATGAGGCCGTACTGAACAAATCTGCGGCGGACTCTTTGCAGGTATCTGTGGGTGATTCGGTGCGCTTAGACGATAAGAACTCCGTTCGCGTCGCGGGCATTGCCTCTCAAGAAGATCAGATGATGTCCATGGGTTTCGCCGAGATTAGTGTGATGCCGGAGCTGCTGGATCGTCTTGAAGCCCAGAAATACGCTACGGGTATTCTGGTTCGCAGCACTGCCCATGACGGCACAAGCAACACCACCCCGGATCAGCTGGCACAACAGATAAAAGACCAGACTCAGGGCACTCCCGACATCACGGTGCGCACTCGCGACGAGCAGGCGCAGCATCAGATCGCGGACCTTTCCGGCAATACCGCGACGCTGACCGCCATGCTGGGTGTGTTTGTGGCTATTTCGATGATTGTGGCGGGCTACGTCATCGCGAATACCTTCCAGGTTCTCGTCGCGCAGCGGACAAAAGAACTGGCGTTGCTGCGCTGCATTGGTGCAGATAAGCGGCAGGTGCATGGCCTGATTCTGGGCGAAGCCGGTATCACGGCATCGGTGGCCGCGCTGGTGGGCTGCCTACTGGGTGTCGTTGCCACGGTGATCTTTGCCCAGTTCATGTCAATGATGAGTGCGTTGACCATCAGTCCGCTGGCGTTGATCGCTGGTTTTGTGGTGGGCGTTGTGGTGACGGTTGCGTGTGCTCTCGGGGCGTCGAAACGCGCGACCCGCGTGCATCCGGTGGAGGCACTTCGCCCGCTTGAGGCAGTGGCTTCGGACAAGCTGCCACTGGGGCGCACGATCGTGGGTTCCGCTCTGGCCCTGCTGGGCGCGGCGGGCTTGATTTATGGTGCGACGAGCGGTATGGCTGTGGCTATTGCTGGCGGGTTTATCTGCGGCATGGGCGTGCTACTGGCCGCCACGACGTTGCTACCAAGGCTGGTGTCGCTGGTGGGTCGGGCACTGTCACGAGTGTCGCTGCCGGTGGAGCTGGCCGCCGCTAATTCAATGAAGAACCCGTTGCGCACGGCGGCGACAGGTATTTCCATGCTGATCGGCGTGGCTGTGCTGGTGTTGATGGCCACGGGCATTCACTCCGTGCAGGAGTCCCTTATTTCTCAGATCAATCAGGAACGCCCCTTTGACCTCATGGTGGCCACGAGCAACCCGGCTGGTTTCTCGCCGCAGGAGCTTGAGCAGATTAAGAACAATCCCAAGGTCACGGCCAGCGCTGATTCCCAATCCGCACAGGTGACAGTGACCACCTCTGATGGTCAGGAACATCCAGTGAAGGCCGAGACTGCGGATAGCTCACAGCTCAGCGAGGTGTTCTATGCCAAGGGTGATACATTGTTCCCACAGTCCGGCGTGGGCATGGTGGGCACCATCACCGAGAATAAGTCCCCCATCACCATTCAGGGCGATGCGGGTAGCATAGTTGCCTCGGCGGACGTGAGCGACAAGGGCACCCCGGATCAGATGAGGATGTCGAAGGACGACTTTGCCAAGGTGGCGCAGAACACCGTCACTGACACCGTGTACCTGCGACTCACCCCAGGTCTCTCAGCGGACGAGGTTCAGCAGGTCACCAGCGATCTGAACGCTCTGAATGACAGCTACAACGTCGGCGGCGGCGCCCAGGACCGCGCCTACTACACCAAAGTATTGAACATCATGCTCATGGTGGTGCTGGCGCTGCTGGCCATTACCCTAATCATCGCCTTCGTGGGCATCGGTAACACCACAGCGTTGTCGGTGCTGGAGCGCCGTCGCGAATCCGCGCTGCTACGGGCGGTCGGTTTGGAGCGCCGCCAACTGGTCACCACCATCGTCGTGGAGGCCATGCTCACCGCCGTTGTCGCCGCCGTGTGTGGCTGTGCGCTGGGGATCTTCGCCAGCTGGTCCGGCTTGAACGCGCTGGAACACACCGCCGACAAGCTTGAGCTGGACCTGTACATCCCGTGGTTGCAGGTTGCCCTGATCATCGCAGGTGCAGGCACCGCCGGTGTGCTCGCCGCCCTGCTTCCCGCCATGGGTGCTTCTCGACGCCCACCGGTGCAGGACCTCGCGGCAGAGTAACTGCCCCAGTGTGCCTGATGTATCGTGCCTGGCGTAGCCGCTACCGAAGCGTGCTACGTCAGGCACGCGGCGTTCACAACGCCAACCATCACCAGCGACACGGAGGCCACAATGGCACCAGCGCGGAGCTTCTTATCTTCCACAATGTCGCGGAACCTCCCCGGAATGGCCAATTCCATGGCCACCAACGCTGCAGCCTGGAGCGCTATTCCCAGAAGGCCAAACACCCCGGCCTCAATAAGCCCCTTGCCTAAGCCCAATTCGGAGGCGGAACTATGCACGGCAGTGGCCACCACAATTCCCGTGGCTATCTGCTGCGCCGCCGCGATAAAACCAGCATTGGGCAGGTGATCCACAAACACCAGGCGATGTAGTTTCCCGGGGGTAAGCAGGTCAAGAACCACAAACCCCAGCACCAGCATCACGCCGGCGAGGGCGAAATAGGCCAGCGTACTCACGACCTCTGCAAATACGTCCATTTTCTCTCCTTTTATTTCACACCGGATCCCGACGATCCACCGCTACTGCTGCCACCATTACTTCCCGAGCCAGACGACCCGCCAGAGGAATCACGCGGCGAGGACGGACTGAACCCAGGCCCCAGGAAAATCAAACTGCCATTGTTGTAGCGGTGCAGGTCCTCCACCTCAATCTGGCATTTTCCGTTATTGTTGGACACCACAATAAGTCTCTTGTCGTAGCGCAAGTATTCCGACCCCGACGCGGAGTCAAACTGCCTGGCCATCGGCTTAACCTTATTCGCAATATCCGAAGCCGTCTTCTGCACGCTATCGCCAGACTTGCACTCGTAGGTGTTACCGCTCTTTCTGGTGTAGTTCTTTGACACATAGCTTTCGGGATTACTCGCGTTAGCGAATCCCGCCGCAGCCGTCACAAAAGTCAGGCCCACGGATGCTGCGCTCACAAGAACCAGCACAATGCCAAGAAGCCTCCAGCGGCCACTATTCATGACGGAAAACCTGCCTTTACTATTGTCGGGAGCGTTGTTGTCGGGGCGTCGAAAAGCATATTAAACCGAGTAATCAGGCGCTGGGGGTGCGGGGTAAATGATCAGCTCGCCAGGAAGAATCACCCGCCCCGTGGACACCTCCCAGGAATCATCATTGGACCAGCCCTCAAACCCCAGGCGGAGCTGCTCGGACGCATCGGCGTAGTCGATGTAGGCAAGCTCGCCCTCCGGCGGCAACCCGGTTGTGCCGTGCGACACATAGCGCGCGTGACCGCGCTCCTGCTCAACGTAATGAACCCCCTCAAACTCCAGAACGCTCTGCGGAGTGAGACCCGTCGCCTTCCGCGAGGTCCACCACACCAGCTCAAGCTCGCCGTCGTCGATTTCCACGGCCAGGAAGCTGCTACCGTCACCGCCGTCCAACAGGTGCTCGTACCAGGTGAACTGCCCCTGGGTCACCTCCAGCGTGCCGCGCACCAGGTAATCCGTCGCCCCATACGTAACGACGGCCCCCGGGCCCAAGCGATCCGGGCCGAAATCAGCTGCATCCGGGACCTCAGCAAACAAATTACGTGCTGGCTGCTGCTCATCATCAACCTGACGCGCCTTGCTGAAGCAATATAGCGCTCCTATACCACTCACACCCGCAATGGCGAAGAAAAACAATGACAGAAGTAGCACTACAGTATCCTCAGTCTCAGCTTATTTTTATCCAGCATACAAGCATAGCCCTGGGGACGCATGTCACAATGGGCATATGAAGAAGCGAGCATGGATCGGTTATGCGTCCGCTTTTCTCTGCTTGGCGCTTCTTATAGGGGCGCTCATCGCGTTTTTTATGAGGCATTCCACACTGGCGCTCTTTCTGTGCCTGCCGGGAATATTATTGTTCTGGTGCAGTGGCGGCATGTTTGGCAGCACCAAGAAACTCCCCAAGGGTGCTCCCATCCCCGATGCGAAACGCGTCAAACGCTACCGACAAGAAAACCCCGGTGCCACCATTGTTGACGCCATCAACGCGATCAACAGGCAGGACGGGGTGAATTAGTTACTTCGGATTGGTGATGCGCGGCGCATTACCTGAACCATCCCAGCCCTCGGCCGACGCGCTCGCATTCCCCACAGTCGCTGAGACCTTAATCGGCTTATCACCAGCGGCAACGCCCTTAGCCGTATACACGGCACGCGAATATTCCTTCATCCGGCCACTATCGGTGTCTTGGCCGTGCTGACGATCCTGATCCCCAGAGAACGCAATACTGACATTCACATTCTCTTCCAAGCCCCAGTGACGGCCCTCTTTAACCAAAATCGCACAATTCTGGTTATCCTTCGACGAAAAATACACCTCAATCGTGGCGAAACGCTCCCCCGACGCGTCCTTCACCGGCACGCGACCATCCTTCACCATACGGTAACTTGTGCCACACGTATTCGCCGCCGCCGCCTCGGGAGCATTCAACACGGAGACAGCGCCCAGACCACCACATGCCAAAGAAAAGGCCATGAACAGCTGAAACACACTCTTACGAGTGATCATCATCTACCTCCAATGGATACTCACCAGGACACTTAGCAGGTTGCGATATCTGCTAATCCTACGCTCAGCACATGTAATATTTTTCCGACGCGCCGCGATAGGGGTAACGCAACGCTAACTTTTTGCGATACTTTTTGGCAAATTCTCATACGCGTTAGGGTTCATGCAGGTAGAAGCTTTTCGACGCCGCCGTGGCTACGGTTGGCAGATAAGATACGGGTGAGTTGGGGGTGGGTATAAGGGTTAGCGTAGTGGGGTGATTTTATTCAGAGGAAGGTCTGTGTCTTAGGTGTCAGCGTAGCGGGCTTGTGAGGCTGTGGGCGTTGGGTGGGTGTGGGCTGTCTTGGTTGTGGGCGTGGCGTGGTTGCAGGTGCGGGCCGTCTCGGTTGTGGGCGTGAGCTGAGCGCGGGCTGGTACTTTGACGAATCCGCAAGCCACTGTATGATTACCCCCTGAAGCGCCTGTGGCGGAATTGGCAGACGCGCTGGATTTAGGTTCCAGTGCCTTAGGGCGTGGGAGTTCAAGTCTCCCCAGGCGCACCACGATTCCCTTACTTAAACACGCATTATCATGCACACCACTTGCGGTACTCACCCAAGTGGTGTTTTCTTTACTCTCATCATCCACCTCACCATCAAACTGCCGTAGAACCGAGATAACCGGCTGCAGGTGAGCAGTCGCCGTGCGACTCACCCCACTCGCATCATCCTGCGGGTTAATAGCAACCGCAGTAAAAAACACCCCATTAAGCAACTTCTTCATACTGGGTGTTGCCTGCATATACAAGCTAAAGCAATCTTCGAGTAGATCCAGCACATAACCAAGGTGAGTCTGGACTACGTGGGACTCGAGGCTCTGCTACACGTTAGCATTCACTCCCTGACTGGGCGCATAACATCAGCCTGTTCCCATCGCACCCGAACAAGTGCAGCCTCAAGCAGTTCAAGATTTTTAGCAATATTCTTTTTCACATCAAGCGGGCGGCCACGCATTTTATCTTTGCGATATTCCTTTTTGGTTTTTATAACTCATATGTAATGTGTTCAGTTCCGCAAAATATATGGTAGCAGCAGCAACTTAAACTTCCAGTCACAGGAGATTTAGGCCAAGTCATGGACGGTTATGCAGTTACTTGGTGCAATATGCAGCATAGTGCCCACAACATAAGTACCCATACACTAAATATGGACGGGTATTAGTAAGACAATTTAATAACGTGACACGAAAGTATAGTAAGGGTATTATTTTGGGTCGTTCGATAGGAGGAACTTTGCAACCGAGGCATGAACCTCTGGGTTTCCGGCCCAGTAGGCATGCCTGGCACCTGGAATCATACATACTTCTGCACTTGGGATTCGATTTCCGAGAATTGCTGCATTGCCAGGATCGGAGATAGGGTCATCCGTGCCGTGGAGGATCAAAGTGGGGACTGTAATATTTTCTGGAATTGGTCCGTCGGGGCGATCCGAGGCTTTGCCGTGGATACTCATTACTTCTGGTGAATGAGGTGTGGGAAAGACACTGGCAGCTTGTTGCGGGTTTGCTGCGATCCAATCATCTGGATAGAAGAGTGAAGCCAATGCGCTCGGATCCCCAGATGCGAGCGCTGCTACTCCAGCGGCAGGACGGGGTAGGCCAGTTCCATCGCCAACACTGGTACCTCCAATCACGAGTGCAATAATACGGTCTGCATGCTCTGCTGCGAGCCACTGAGCAATTCTTCCTCCCATCGAGTGTCCGTAAACGTGCACTTTATCGATGCCTGCGTGATCAAGAATAGTTATTATATCGTTTGCAAAATCCCGCGTTGACCATCCAGAGCTCAATGGTGCTGTGGTCTGGCCGGTACCTCTGTGGTCGATGAGCACGATGGTTCGATCGGTAAATTCATTGAGGACGGAATCCCATCCATGGTGGTCTAGCCCTCTTCCTTGGATAAGTAATAGCGGAGCTTTGGAAGATGGCACATTTTTTATGGAATACCAGAGTTTGTCATTGTTCGGTAATGTTACAAAAGTCATAGTCAAATCATATCATAAAAACTAGTTTTTCCAATTGAGGATAGCGTCAATAGCCATAGTAAGCTTGTCCGTCCATACATCTAGGAGAGCGTCATTCCAGCGTCACTCGTCAGGCAATTGCTTAGCACATCGTGGACGACACCATAGTGGCCTGCGATGGCGGTAAAATGCTGCACCGGAGGCATGAAGTGCTTTGGCTTTTGCTTGTTCCGCGCTACTCGGTATCCTGCGCTGGTGCGCCTCACCATTTCTTTTGATAATTTCGGCAATAGTCGCTCTGTGTACACCTAGCGTCCTTCCAATCTCGGTATAGTTTTGGCCTACATGGTAACGTTCAAGTGCTTTTTGGCACTGCTGCTTGGATAGCCGTTTATGGGGCGCACGCTTTGGCGTTGCCAGAGGAACGGGATCTGCGATAGCTTCACTCGCATCATTGCGCGAACGGAGCTGTTCACGCAGCGTGATGAGCGGCATAACTTTGTTCATATCAAGATTAGTAAGGAGCACCACGATTCCCTTACTTAAATACGCATTATCATGCACGTCGCACTTAAGTAAGGAGGCAGTCTATAAGCTGGAATCTCAGCGCATTCCAGACAAAAGCCCGGTGACATCAATTGATAGCCTCACCGAAGATGATCTTGTACCGCTGCAGCACCATCAGATAATGACTGACCTTGCCGTGATCGCCAAGGCTTTGGCGCACAGGGGAATTTCTTGACCTATCGAAGCAAAGCAGCTTTCAGGGGTGGAAACAATGGCACGAGCGGGCACTTCCCAAGGATTAGGCTGACGGAGCAGCAGTGATGGTTGTCAAAAAGTCAGCTATAGCGATAACCGTATAGTCGTTGGACATGCTAGTATCGGCGGCGCAAATTATATTTTATATTCGCACACTAACTACATGAGACAATTTTGGCTTCTACGCTGACAACTGACACTGCAGGCTATCAAGAAAGCCGCGATTAAAGCTTCCGGAAGAGCACAATAAGAAGGTGATTGTTAAGCATCTAACCGACAACCTAGGCAAACCAACCCCAACAAAGAAGAGGCCATGGACAAAACACTGCTCACCATAGTTTTCGCGTCCGTACCTAGCATTATTGTTATTGGTTTCATTTCTCACATAATCTACCTAATGGCGCGTTATAATCGAGAAATTTCGCAAGGAATACGCCGCTCTCGATCATTTCTAGTAGGTCAAATAATTTTTGAATCCGGCGTCGTTATGATGGCCGCTTTTATAGGGTCAACGTCATTCGAAATGGCATCCCACATCATTCAGAATGAAAATTTCTTTGGACTCATAAGTCTTGCTATATTTTTAGCAGTTCCAACTTTAGCAACCATTGTTGTTGCGTTCATCATAACCGGCCTCACGATGTGGTACGTGGAGGTAAACCCTACGGGATTTACGTTTCGAAATAAACTCGGGCGGACGCGTAATTTTTCCTTCAACGATGTCGGCGGGTATCACTTTCGGCCTTTTGTTTTAGGCAAATATGGCCCACCCCCTGGGGGTCATCTTCAGTTTGTCGATACGACAGGTCGACAACTTTTTGAGGTGCAGATTCGCTCTACGTCCAGGCCCGACCAGGTAGGCCAATATGCTATGTTTTGGACGCTACAGGGCCGGTGGCCCCAATGCGGCAACCACATGGATGAGCAGGTTTTAGCAAGCTATACATCGGACGCCATGATTTCCTTTTTCAAGCCTTACTCGAGCTACACCCCCTCCCAAATCCCCCATCCCATCTGAATCCTTCTACACTACAATGGACATTTCATAGGATCAGGGAGCAGAAGTAGATGATTCGTTGGTTTAAAGACGTCGGCAGTGACCATCTCGCGCTGGTGGGTGGCAAGGGAGCCAATCTCGGGGAATGCGCCACAGCGGGGTTTCCCGTCCCGCCGGGTTTCATTATTGATACCAGCGCTTATACAACCGCAACCGAGAGTATCCAGGCTGAGTTGATCGCGGCCGTCGATAAGCAGGACATTGAGCAGGCGCAACAGCTGGTCAGAAGCGTCACCATACCGGCAGACCTGCGGGCGGAGGTTGAGCAGGCGTATGCGGCGCTGGGGGATTGTGCGCGGGTGGCGGTGCGGTCGTCGGCAACCGCAGAAGACCTTGCCGAGGCCAGCTTTGCCGGGCAACAGGACTCCTACCTGGGCATAACCGGGGTGGATGCGTTGTGGGACGCGGTGCGCAGGTGCTGGGCGTCGCTATGGAACGAGCGTGCGGTGTCCTACCGGCGCAAACACGGCGTGCCCAGCGAGGGGCTGGCGCTGGCGGTGGTGGTGCAAACAATGATTAGTTCCGACGTCTCCGGCGTGCTGTTTACCCGCAACCCCATGGCCGATAACACCGACATGATGATCAGCGCCGCCTACGGGCTTGGTGAGAGCGTGGTCGCGGCGCTGGTCACGCCGGATACGTTTACGGTCACGCGGGAGCCGGTCACGGTGGTCTCACAAACCATTGGCAGCAAGGAAACCCGGATCGACATGGCTGATGGGGCCGCGACTATAACCACGCCAGTACCACCAGGGGACCAGGCACTCCCCTGCCTTGATGAACAGGCGATCCAGCAGCTGGTGGCGTTGGGCCAGCTGGTCGAGGAGCATTACGACGCCCCGCAGGATATTGAATGGGCTTTCGCTGACGGCGAGCTGTACCTGCTGCAAGCCCGGCCAATCACCACGGTGGCGAGCACGGACGCGGCGAGTGTGGAGGGGCATTCACCTGCGCGGAGTCGGGTTGAGCGCACGCTTCGGGATGACCTGATGGAGCATTATCCGACGCCGTATCCGCTGGATTTGGTAGCGGTGCATGCGTTGCAGGAGTCGATACAGGATTCTATGCGGATGATTGGTTTGAACGCACCATCGGCCCACGAGATTATTGTCGGCGATGATGATGGTGTGATTCGTATTCATGCACAGGCACCGCGGCCTGATGTGGCTGCGGTGTCGCGGTTGCCTCGGACGTTTGTCAAGGGCATGCGCCACGATCCAACCCGCTGGCCTGCGGAGGAAAAGGAAGTGCAGGAGGATCTGGCTCGGCTTGCGCGCCGCGCCACTGCCTGCGGGGATGCGTCTGATACCGAGGTGGTGGTGTTGCTGGAGCAGATTCTGGCTCAGGCAGCACAGCTGATGTCCGATCGTTTCCTCTATTACCTGGCACCGATGACGGTACTGCGGTCCAAAGCTAAGGCGTTGATTCGCCTGGCTCTGCAATCGGATCACGTGAGCACGGAGGACTTGTACGAGGATTTGGATTACGTCACCGCAAACGTGTTGGCTGGGATTCGGGATTTGACCACCACCGCACAGGAGTCTGGCTTGGCGGATGTGTTCACTGAAACCCCGCCGGAGCAGATCGAGGATGCGCTGAAGTATGCACCGGACAGCGCGCGGTTCCTGGCTGAGGTGGACGCGTTCTTGCAGCGTCGCGGCGCGCGGACGGCTTGCATGTATGTACCGTTTTCGCATACCTCATGGCGGGAGACCCCGCAGAGTTTGTACGAACTCATTGCGGTGTCGTTGCGGGGCCAGCAGGCTTCGGGTTCGGAGGTGAGTGGCTCGGCAGTGACTGGTTCGGCAGTGGAGACCGTCGAGAAGCATCTGCCCAGGTTGCTGCGTGGCAGTTGGCGCACGACCGTGGAGAAGTTGCGGGCGTCGCATGTTGGTCGCGAAGGCACGCTGTATGCGATTGAAGAGGTGCTGGTGCTCGCCCGGACCGCCATGCGCGAGCTTGCCCAGCGGTTGGTTGATCGCGGTGTGCTGGAGACGGCCGATGATATTCGCTACCTGTATTTCAGCGAGGTCACCGATGCTTTGCGCGATGGGGTGTCGCGTGGTGAGGTGGTTGAGCGTCGTCGGCGGCAGCGCGGCACGGCGGAGGCGGTGTGGTGGGATCGCGGCGAAACCACCGACGATACTGATGCGATCACCGGTGTTCCCGGGAGTCCTGGCCAGGTGGTGGGTACCGCTCGGATTATCCGCACGCCCGCCGATTTTGGACGCCTTCAGCCCGGGGATATTCTGGTCTGCCCCTTCACCGACCCCACGTGGACACCGCTTTTCGACGTCGCGTCTGCCGTGGTCGCCGACATCGGCGGCCCGCTCTCCCACGCCGCGATTGTGGCTCGGGAATACGGAATTCCAGCTGTTCTTGGGACGGGTGATGCGACCTCTCGCATTAAGAACGGCGAGAAGATCATGGTGGACGGACGGAAAGGAAGCGTTGTGGTGGTGAGGTAGTTGTGGGAATGCTGGCTGTTAGAGGAAAACAGCTAGTACCAGCAACGTGCTACCTCTTTTTGATGTTAGGGTGGCGTCCATGAAGGACACTGAAGAAGAAAACGAAAGTGACATATATGCGCCTCTCGGTATCACCTTTGGGGTCATAGGTTTTGCTGCTAATGGGATGGGCGTGCTAGGGCTTGTGTTTAGCATCCTGTCGCTCAACAAGGATGATGATCGCAAACTACCGATTATAGCGTTCATTATCAGCACCATCACTACCGCAATTCCTTTTTTAATTTAGTAAGCGCTGGCAATACGGCGAATATCTAACCGATACTCTTGTGGATTAGTGCCGTATGCCATGTATCATTGAGCCCCCGGCGAGTTTCCGCATCGATGATGAGCAGTTCAGCTGCGGGCGTGTCGCAAGCATTATGCCTTGCACGTTCCAGCGGTACCGAACCATCAAAGCGACTATCGATAATTAGGGTCGGGCAGATTATAGCGTGTGGATTGCGTGTTCGTGTTTCTCGGTGAAGTTCTTTGATAAAGCCCTGTTGCGATCGTAGAGCGGTAAAGAAATGCACATACTCCTGCCTCTAGTCTTCTGATATTCCTTGCATGACTTTTAGCTGACAATGTGGCGAGAAGTGCGATCAGCTGCTTCAAGCTTGCTTCTGGATAGCGGCACAGTAGCCCTAGTGTTAGTGCCGACATGGCTTGTTTGACCAGTGGATTGAATAGAATGTGCACCGCAATACGCGTTGGCGTACTGGACCATGAAGCTAAGCTGACTAAGCTGACCAGTAACAATGTATTGACGTGCTCGGGATAGAGTTCTACAAATCTCGTGGCTGCGCGACCACCTACGGAGATTACAACGACTGTCGCCGAGGCTACTTTTAGGCCATTCAGCAGCTAGTTCATCCAGCAGTCGGCACAGAGCTGCCTCAAATACACAGTTTTACCCTGCTAACGCACTGCATTTTCGACCATACCCTGGTCGCAATACCATGATGACTGTCCAGTCATGCTCTATAAACCACTGGTCACACACCGCGTGTATCCACCGATCAGAAGCAATACCGCAGGACCATTGCCTGGTTGGATGTGGTATTCAAGGTGGTACTCGCCGACGTTGAGCATTAGGGTCATGGTTGTAGACTAGTGCGCCGACTCAAGCGGAATAGGATTGTTTGTTGTGTGCCACATGTAGGTCTTCATACCTCTTCACCAGTTGGAACCTGCTTTGTTAGACTGAGTACTTATGAGCGGCATAACATCAGCAAAGCCGGACTACACCCTTCCCTATGAGCAAACAGTCTTGTCAATTCTGCGAGATTTCGGGATCGTTCGGGCGCAACTTTTTGGAAGCGCAGCACGTGGCGAACTGACACCCGCTAGCGATATTGACCTACTCGTAAAACCAGATGGCCCTGTTGACTATGGTCAACTATTCTTACTTCAGGAAGCACTCGAAGCGGCCACCGGCAGAAGCTTTGATATTCTTACATCAATCAAGGAACCTTTCCGTCCTTACATTGAGCCAGAACTTATTGAGCTACCACTATGAAATCACCAGTGCCATACATTGAAATGGCAGTTGAAGCAGGAGGTCGTGTCCTACAGTACACGCCTGAGACTGAAGGTGAGTTCCAACGATCCCCCATTATTCAAGATGCCATCTGCATGCGACTACAGGAAATGGGCGAAAATCTGTCCAAGGTTCGTCAATATTTCCCCGACTTCTATGAAGCGCACCATAGTGATGATTGGCATCGCCTCATCGGGTTACGCAATGCCATCTCCCATGGGTACGGCGAAATTGATATGCATATAGTCTGGCGCATCGTATCTACAGAACTGCAGCAAGTCGTGGATGCGCTTGCAAGGCTGAACCACTCCGAACATGCCTGACTTAGGCAATGGGTGTGTGGCATGAAATATCTCGATGTCTTGGCCAGTGATTTCAAAACATTCAGCAAACGATCGAGACTATTAAGAGAACAAGCCGGGGTATATAAATGGCCCACATACTAGGCAACAAGCCTCAAGCACCCGTGGGACGAAATGTTTCGAGATGGCGATTTTATAATTTTGATGCCCCGCATCCAATATATGAAGCGCAGGCGATCAGTGCGCTGTTACATATTGACGGTCAAGCCACCCCAGGATCACCGAATGCAGATTAGTGCCAGATAATAATGTCCGCGAGGCAAAATTATGGTTCCTGGCCAACGCTGGGATGTCACATCTAATTGAGTAGAGCCGTTGGGATCGGTACGCCATGGTAGGAAGCACTAGAATGAACCAACCCGAATTTCTTGAAACCTTTTTTATGTGATTTAATTCATTTTTGCAAGCGTTTATAATGCTCGAAATTTGCACCCAACAGAGCATAGTATACCATCAGAAATATGCAAAAATTTGATGCGGATTTGTTGCAGTACTTTATTCACGCATTCCGCATCATGCAGAAAATTGCGTACACCTACGGGTGGCAAAATCTGATCGACGATGTTGACGAGATTGATGACGAGACTTTCGCAAAAATGGTGACACTACTCGGTGTCATGATGGGGGTTTCTAGCGCATAAACCAGCATCAAAGCTTTTGCGACAGGTGCCACCAAAGCGGTTCAGAAGCAAGTCACAAACGCAGCGCTTACCAAAACCGCGTGGTACGGCCCGATGAAAAAGGTGCTTAGGGTTGTTGGCGTCAAGATCACCAAAGACACCGTGGGGAAAGGTATTTCCAAAGCTGTTCCCGTACTGGGCGGCATCATTTCTGGCGGTATGACGTTTGCCACCTTAACCACAGAATCCAATCGGTCGAAGAAGCATCTTCGTGAGCTTCCTCCACCGGGCGTTGATGGGGCGGAGTTCAAGAAGATGGGGAGCAGGCTGGGCAAGAATCAGCCGACAAAGTTTGCATAAAAGTTTGCTTATCGCCAGGTCGCAAAACGGGCCGATTCGCAGCTTGGACATAAGCAAATTTCGCACCCGGCCCCACCCCTACCCAAGCCTGTCAAATCGGTCCGCCGACAGGCTCGAAAGTTCATCGAATTTCGTACCCAGCGATGGACTTATCTTCATGCAAACCTTTGCACTAACGCTGTTCAAGCACCCACCTCGCCCTGAACCCAGCGCACATGCAAAGTTTGTATACGCTCAAGCCCGAAAACGCCGATTTTCGCGCCTGACGGTATACAAAATCCGCACACTCCACCCCCCCCAAAAAAAGACCTCTCCCCTACTCCAACTCCACCGGCCCCAAGATGCGGACTTCCTCGGTGTCCAGGCGTTCTTGGATGCCGTGGAGAATGTTCATGTCGATGGCACCTTCGTTGCGCAAGCGTTTGAGCACACCTCGCTGGTAGGTGATCACGGCAAGTCGCAGCGTCTTTACCTGTCCCAAGAGGGTTTGCAGCTGTAGTTCTTCGCAGGTGATGTCGGGGTTGTCGTCTCGGATGCGGCGGCCTTCAAAAGCAGCATCGCGTTCAAAGTCCATGTCGGCACGGACGTGCTGCACCGCTTCCGAGCACACACCCGCGTCGGCGGCAATCTGGTCAAGGGCTTTGTATGCCTCAACATGCAATGCGCGCACGGCACCCAGTGTTTCTCGTTCCTCAGTGTCGTCGGAGGGGATACGCGCCCATCTAATAACAGCTGGTAGGAGCAGTCCTTGCACCACCATAGAGAGCAACACCACAGCGGCGACCACAAAAATAATGAAGTCACGGCTCTCCACAGCAGTATCCACGGAAAGCGCAACAGCCAAAGAAACGCCGCCGCGCAAGCCCGCCATGGTGCTGACCACGCGGTCGCGGAATATTGCACCACGCAGTTCGGGTTCGCGCAGGATACGGCGTACTTTCCACCGGGTCACAAAGTAGCGCACAACAGCGTTACCGCGCGCCCCAGCATCGGCACCACCTGCCCCCGATTTCACATCCATTTTTACATCGGAGATCATGTTGGGCCGCATCATGAGGAAGCGGACAAGCATGCTCACTGACCACGCGACCAGCACAATAGACAGCCCACCGATAAGCGGGTAATTGTGTTTCGTTGCAATATCTTCCATGGACCGCCAAATTTCGGGAAGCTGCACGCCAACCAGCACAAAAAGCGCACCGTTCATGAGGTAGGAGACGTATGCCCAGATGGGCAGACCGTAGAAGCGGTTTTGAGGCGTGATGGTGTCGATGCCGTTGTAAGTCATGTAGAACGCGGCCACCACCACGGCGACCACACCGGAGCCTTTCATACCATCCGAGATTTCGATTGTTTCGGAGAGCAGGAATGCGCTAAACGGCACGGCCATCATGAAGATGGTGTAGTTCATGGGGTTGGTGATGTAGGCGCGAAGCCGGTTGGCCGCCCAACCAACCGCCAGGCCAACAGCAATGCCGCACAGGAAGGAAAAGCCGAGCATGCCGCCGGCCAGCGGGAGCGAGACGTCGGCACCTCCAGCTAGGTGCAACGCCAGCGCGAACATCACCAGCGTCGTGCCGTCGTTGATCAGCGATTCGGCTTTGAGCACGGTAATTGAACGTTTGGGCAGTTTGCCGTTGAGTGTCGCCACGGCGGTCGCATCAGTGGGTGCGAGCGCCGCACCGATGATGAGCGCGGTTCCCCAGTCGATGCCGAAAATGCTGTTAAGTGCCCAAGCAATCGCCAGCGCGGTCGCAACGACCAGGGTTGTTCCCGAGGTGACAATGGCTCGGAAGCTTTTGCGCACTTCGCGCAGGGAGGTGCCTCGGGCTTCCCAAAACAGCATGATGGGCAGAAAGATCTCAAGAATCACATGCGGCGGTAACCCCACCTCGCGAACGTCGTGCATGGCGGGTAGCAGCGCCAGGACCAGCCCTAGAAAGATCAGCAGGATCGCCGGCGTGACGCGAATCCTGTGGGCGAGCATATTCCCCAGCAGAATAGCCGCCGCGAGAGCAAGAATGACTTCGAGCACGTCGTATGTCCTCTCTCTGGAAGGTAACACCTGTTCACAGCTTATCGACGCCGTGCAACTACCGTTAGCGCTCACACGCCGACGCTGCATCGTGGGCTGATATTCTGTTGTATTGTGAGCGGACCAAAGCAGAGCGCACCTCGACGCAAGCGGCGTCGTATAGTGCCGGTGATTTTTTTGACTATCGCCGTGCTGGCCACGTTCGCATTGGCATGGTGGCAGTGGACACGGTTCCGCTCAGGCAGCGGCACGTTTCAGAATCTTGGATACGCATTGCAGTGGCCGCTGTTCGGGGCGTTTTTTGTGTACGCGTACCGCAAGTTCAACGAGTATGAGGACGAGGTTAAGCAGACTGGCATATCCCCCGTGGAGCGTGAACAGGAGACTGCGCGGAGTCGCGGCGTCGTTACGGAAATCACGGAGGATTTTCTGCCGGAGCGTCCGTCGATGGACGTCGAAACCTTTAACCGGTTGAATACCCCCACCCGCAAACGTAGGCGCAACAACAGTGCGCAGACTAATTCCGAGCATGATGAGGATCAACAATGACCACTCCTTCTGTCAGCCCCGACCGCGCCCGCCGAGTTGCACAGGCGTTGAGGTTTTTCTCCATCGCCGCGTGGGTGACGGGCGTGTGGCTTTTGATTTTGTGCACGCGCATGGTGCTGGAGTACATCGTGGGGATCGATATGCCCACGTGGACGCGCATTATTGGGCAGCTGCATGGCCTGTTTTACATGGTGTACCTGATCACCACGTTGAATCTTGGTGTGAAAGCGCGTTGGGAACCGGTTAAGTGGATCACTACCGCACTTGCGGGTACTATCCCCTTCTTATCTTTTGTAATCGAAGCTAAGCGCCGCAAGGAAGTCACAGCGGCTTTTAACCTCTGACCTGCATAGCTAAGGGAAACCTTTTTGCAAAACCCGCCGATCACGGCGGATTTTTTTATGCTTCTTACTTGCAACATATCGTTAGTCGATATAGCCTATCGTCTATCGATGCACCGACGTTACGCTCCCCCATCCCCAACAGAGTAAGGAGTCGCAATGAGTAGCCTCGACAACATAAGAAAGGAGCGCAGGGACCTTGCGGCGCTGATCATCGCCTTCGGGTTTGTGATTGGATGCGTCCTCTACGACCTAGCAACCAGCCTCATCTACAAGGGAATTAATCACCCTGTCGCTGTCGCCCTCGGACACGATGTCGCCCCCAACGGGCGAATCCACTTTCGCGGCACCAGCCCCTTAGGCTTTAGCCTCCTCTCGGGCGGGTTCGTTATCAGATCCATTGCCCTCATTGCTGGAGCCATCTTTCTCATCCAGATCGGACGACGCGCACTGCGGAACGAATTTTTTAGCCTAAAAGTTCTCTGCCTCTTTCGCCGATCGTGCATTGCAGTTGCAGCAACGTTTCTTGGATACGGGCTTCAACTTTTAGGCGCAGACGTTATATCACACCAGCACCACCTCAATCGGGAATGGTCCCACCAGTTTACCTTCCCCAACTACATGTTCACTGTCAGCTATTTCTTCTTGATCACCCTCATCATCATGACAATCATAGTCAAACGTGGCATACAGATGCAGGAGGACCAGGAGGGGTTGATTTAACGCATGAAGCACAAAGCAACCATCTACCTCAACCGCAAGATGAACAAGGAACTATCGTGGACACACCGCAAAACCATAAAAAAGAAAGTACAGCACTGCTCATGTTCGTCCTAGCGGACGGAATCACGCTTATGACCATACTGACCGAAAATGCCAGCATATTCTCAACCATCGCCACCATGTGGGGTGCAACTACCGGGGAACGTACAGAACATATGCGCAGCGTACAAGCCATATCGCACTAATACCGAGCTCAACCATAAGGCAGAAAAGAGACCGTTATGCCCACAGGCTATACCCACAGTATGGAAAGCACACAAAGAGTCATACAAAGAGTGCTCTAGCTCAATTATATTCAGTACAGCTTTGTTGCTATTTTGTGGCGGCAACTAGACCGTATCCGCACAAAAGGACGCGTAAGCACACTGGCATAACACAGACCGCACTTCTCAATACCGCTATATTGCAGCCTATTTTTCAACTCAGCCTTCACTATAATAGTTATTACTATTCAGTGTGGTGTCTGTAGTGCGTCTATGGTGTCGCCGTGAAAGAAAACGAGGAGGGCGTGGGTTAGATGAGTAAAGTCTACTGCCACCTTGACAAGCTTCTTGAGGAACGTGGGATCACGCTCTCAGCACTCGCCCAAAAAGTGGGCGTGACTGCCGTCAACCTTTCAGTCCTTAAAAACAATCGCGCTAAAGCTGTCCGTTTTTCCACGTTGGCGGCACTATGCGAAGCACTGGAGTGCCAACCCGGAGACCTCTTTTCAGTTAGGAGTTCACCATGAACAAAACCCTTGTTTCCATCAGCGCCGCAGTTATCGCCTGCACCATCGGAGTGACAACACAACTCGCGGGGGTCGCGGAAGCTCAGGACATGGTGGCCACAGACATAAGGCCTCCGCTCACTGAAGAACAAAAACTGATTAAAAAGATGGACTATATCGAAGCAGTACACGACCTGTACGGTGACCGAACCCCGCAGGAGAATGCTTCTATCGCACTTGGATTCCTCGACGAAGGTATCTACGCTAATAGTCCTGAATTTAAGAAAGCATACGCCGAAGCGGAGGAGAAAATAAAGAACTCAAGGTCCGAAGAGGAGGCATTCGCTATTGTTAATAAGGTAGCAAAAATCGCAGGCGGAAATCAATCCAGAGTCGTCAGGTCAGGCGATATGCCACCTACCGATATTGAGCAGAGCGAGGTACCACAGGTCACCACAACCGATGGTATTGCCACAATAAAACTCCCACGTATGAGCGATAAAGGGTCATACTATGACTATACTGCCCCCGCGCTCCAGGGACTACAGACAAGCATGCCAAATTCTTGTGGCGCAATTGTTGATCTCCGCGAAGCCAATGGAAAAAATTTAATGGATCTACTCACAAGTGTGAGTCCACTTTTGCCCGACGGCACGGCGCTTGAACGTAAGGATCACAAGGGCAATCCCTTTAGCATAGTTGTGAATGGCACCAACGTTAAGAAAGCGGATACGCCAAACAAAATTCCAGAAACAAAAGGAAAATTCAACAATAAACCTGTAGCCATCTTAACAGGTGAGAATACTGGCGGCGCTGGCGAAGCCACTTTGCTCAGCTTCCGCGGCTTGGACAACGCTAAAACATTCGGTCAACCCACAGCTGGTCTTGCTGGGTTCAATTACGTTGATAGTATTCCCGAGCTAGCGGTCATAATTACCACAGAAAAGTATGTTGCCCGTACCGGCGAGGAGTTCAACGACAAACCCATCGCTCCCGATGTGACCACTAACAATCCCGAAAGGGACGCAGCAGCCTGGCTGAAACAACAATGCCACAACGGCAATGCCGCTAAACACTGACTTCACCCTATCATTTCCATCATGTCATTTTTCACACCTAAGGAGTTCACCATGAACAAAACCCTTGTTTCTATCAGCACCGCTGTTATCGCCTGCGCGATAGGGGTGGTAACACCGCTTGCTAGTGCACAAGGGGTGGAAAATCCCGCTCGGAATGCTCAAAATGCAAAGACCGCCAAGGCAGCAGACACTCCAGAGGCAGCCCAGTACAACCCCAACCAAAAGCTGAATTGGCGGATGAGCTACAGCGTAGGCGATTTGGAAGGCAGCCAGGACGCACAGGCAAATGCTCTTCTTGCGATCGAACAGATCAATCAAAGTGTCTATGCAAAAACCCCTAAATATGAGCAGGAGCGGCGCAGTGCAGAGAGTAAGCTAAAAAACTCAACGACAACAGCCGAAACGTATCCTATCCTCGATCATTTGGCGAAGGTTGCAGGTGGCAACAATTCTGCTCTTATCAAGCCGGGAAATGTATCCGCAGCCTCTGAAGATCACTATAAGCTACCGCAGGTCACCAAGTCCGATGATATTGTCACGGTAAAGCTCCCGAGAGTTAATACGGAGCTCAGGGGGCTCGATGACTATGAGTCTGCTTCAGGTACGGAATTGTTGAATAAGATGCCAAACTCATGTGGCGCGATCATTGATCTTCGCGACACTAATGGTCCGGATATGGAAACTATGCTCCGTAGCCTACATCCCCTGCTCCCAGCAGAAACGCTGATGCGTAAAAAGTTCCCTAATACCATCGTGGATATTGGTATTGAGCCCGATAATCCTGAAGCAGGTGCAGGGCAAGCAGCAGGGGCAGGAGCACCAGCACAAGCAGGGGCAACGGCGGAAAAAGGAAGGACGCCAATCTATTACATCCCTCCAGCAACACCTGATAACAAATTCACCGACAAGCCGGTGGCAATCCTCACAGGTGGAAATACCGGTGGGGCTGGCGAGGCCACTTTGTTAGGTTTCCGCGGCCTGAATAGTGCCAAAACATTTGGTCAACCCACAGCCGGCCTTATTGGCGAGCATAACGTTGCCCATATGCCTGATGGTTCAACCCTTGTCAACACTATAAATACCTACATTGACCGCAAAGGAGAGGAATTCAACGACAAACCCATCGCCCCCGATGTGACCACCAGCAACCCCGAAAAGGACGCAGCAGCCTGGCTGAAACAACAATGCCACAACGGCAATGCCGCTAAACACTGACTTCACCCTATCATTTCCATCATGTCATTTTTCACACCTAAGGAGTTCACCATGAACAAGACCTTTGTCTCCATCAATGCCGCTGTTACTGCTGCCGCGTTGTGCCTCGCGATTCCTGCCGCAGGTGCAGCACCACTGAACAACGATCAGGGCAATCCGGGTAGCTCAGAAGCACACCAAAGCATCCCCGCCAATCTTTCTTCTCAGCAGGCAATACCCAAGGTGCCCGAAAAGCCCAAGGATCCCAACAATCCACAGCAATACGCAACATATGCGCTTGATCTCATCGAGGTTTATGGCATATATGCCGATAAACCCGAGTTTGCGCAGGCACGCAAAGACGCTGAGGTCAAGGTGAAAGATGCCAAGACCGTCAAGGACACATATTCGGTCCTTAACGATGTCGCGCGTGTCGCAGGTGGTAAGCATTCCTCTTTCAGGCCGCCCGAAGACAACATTAGCGGCACGAAGGACAACACTGAATTGCCCAAGGTTACCGCCGCTGATGGCATTGTGACCGCCAAGCTTCCCAGCTTGGCGAGCGGTCCTGTCGGCCAGGAATACGCTGACACCGCAGCAAAAGGTCTGGTAGACAACATGCCGAAATCCTGCGGCGCAATTATTGATCTCCGGGGCAATGACGGCGGCGACATGGGCCCCATGCTCGCAGGCGTGAGTTCGCTGCTTCCCGACGGTACCGTGATGCAATTCAAGAACCGATACACCACGACAGACGTGAAGATTGACGGCTCCTCCGTCACAGGAGGGGGCACAAACACCACGGCGGCGTCGAAAGGCAAGTTCACCAATAAGCCCGTGGCCATCTTGACCAACAAAGACACTGCCAGCTCGGCCGAGGCGACGGTGCTGAGTTTTAGGGGCCTCAGCAACGCACGAACATTCGGCCAACCAACCGCTGGTTTCACCAGTGCAAACGTGCCTATCGAGATGCCTGACGGCGCATCACTCGTCATCACCATGGCGAAGGATGTCGCCCGCACCGGCGAGGAATTCGCTGAGGAGCCCATCAACCCCGACGTCACCACCGACAAGCCCGCCGAGGAAGCAGCAGCCTGGCTGAAACAGCAATGTCGCTAGCTTTTTGACGCATGTAAAGTTTGTATATCTTCCGGTCCGAAAACGCTGGCTTTCGAGCTTGACGGTATACGAACTTTACATCGCAGGGGTGGTGCGGTGCCCGGCACGGAGGGGGTGTGTGAAATGTGCTTATGTTCAGGCACGAAAAACCCCGTTTTTCCGGCTTGTACGTAAGCAAACTTTGCACACGGGGCATTGTGGTCTATGACAATGCGGCTCACACCCGCCCAGCGTTGCAGTTTCATAGACCATAACCACCGCAGCCCGCCAAAATAGTGCGGCTAGCTTTAATCAGCCGGCAGTTTGAGTGCGACGGCGGTGTCGTAAATCTTTTGCGCAAGCGGGTGGGGTGCACCGCTTGTGGCATCAACAACGCCGTCCGCCATCTGGTATTCAACGCAACCAGCGCCCGTATCTGTCTCTTCCCAATTGCATAGCTGAACGTAGGAAAACCTAGTATCGCCCATGATTTCTGCAAGTACTGGCGCTGCTGATGCCACCGTGAGTTTTTTGTGGTCGGCGTCCGTCCCGAGCCGAACTTTCACATGCGGTTTATCGCCACCAGTAGGTTTTTTCAGAGTATTAATTTCAAGGGATGCTACAAATTTTTGCTCTTGCTGTGGGGTTTGAGTAATCCGCTTCACTAGGTCACTGACATCCCCAGATTCTTCCGACGCTAATGCGGTTTCACTAATCACATACCACTGATGAACGTTATAATAGTCGTGGTAATAAGTATCATCAGTGTTGATTCCTTGCAGCGACCTGGAACTGAGACTAGCGGGCACCTCATTTACGGTGTCTCTCTGCACCCAGATACCGTGATCAGACACCTTTATGTCACGAATCTCAGGGCCAACTTCTTCTGCTCCGATATCCACGAGTGCACAATGCTTTTTAATAAGTTCCTCTTCCTGGAGGTTGTTTAACGTCGCGGAGAGCATATTATCAAATTCCATGGAAGTTCCGCTCTGGTAATCCCACGTGAGGTCGATAGTGAAGTCGTCTCCGTATCGCAGGGGGTTTTCTAGGCCAGTCCTCGCCTTCGCCGCAGCTCCCTCCAGCAGGGCACATACATCGTCAGGGCTGGCATCTTTCTTCATGGTCGCCTTGGCTTCAAGACTATATCGGTAACCTTTATCACTGCTCACAGAGGCTTTCTCCACACTCCCCTGCTCTTTCAACCAGCTCTTCATGGCTCTTGTGTTTTTGTCACCAAATATTCCTATGGAATCAAAAACATTGTTTCCCCCAAGCCCCGGACCACCAAGGTAGCGGCCCGCCAGCATTGCCAGCAACACAATAAGCAATAACGTTGCTACTTTGCCGCTGCGCCACCATGATCCCATGAGGGCAATTTTACCGAACGCTATATATTTTTGCCGGTAAAATTGCCGAGCCCCCATACACAAGCCCCCTACCCCGCCGCCAACTCTCTAAACACTGGAACAAGCCCTGCGAGCGCTTTGCCTCGGTGTGAGAGCGCGTCTTTTTCTTCGGGCGCCAGTTCGGCTGAGCTGCGCCCGCCCGCCGCCTCGTCTAGGGGAGCGAAGATCGGGTCGTACCCGAAACCGCCTTCCCCAACAACACTCCTCAGCAAAAGCCCGGGCCACACACCTTCGGAGACATACTCCGCGCCGTCCGGGGTAACCAGCGCGCACACGGACACAAAGGCGGCTGCCCGACGGTCGTTGGGCACATCCGCCATTTGTGCGAGCAGCAGCGCGTTGTTCGCGGCGTCGTCACCATGCTGACCTGACCAGCGTGCGGAAAGTACTCCGGGCATGCCACCGAGCTCGTCAACGGTCAACCCGGAATCGTCTGCCAGCGTGACCAGCCCAGTCGCGGCTGCCCCGGCGCGTGCTTTGATCAGGGCATTGTCGGTGAAGGTGCGACCGTTTTCCACGGGTTCTTCGTAGGGCGCAACGTCAGCCGTGGAAAAGAGTTCGACCCCATCGATCCCTGCGGCATCCAACACGCGCGCGAGTTCCTGGAGTTTCTTGGGGTTGCGGGAGGCTACATGGATTTTCATGCGCCACCACCCGCAACACCATCCCCCACAACACCATCCCCCGCAACACCACCCGAGCCACCAAGCTCCCCCTCCAACGCCGCCTTCTGCGCGGCAATGATTTCTTGGCAGCCTTTTTCCGCGGCGTCGAGTAGCTGGTTCAGTTGTTCGCGGGTGAAGGTGGAGTGTTCGCCGGTGCCTTGGATTTCCACGAATTCCCCGGATTCGGTCATGATGACGTTCATGTCCACATCGGCGCGGGAGTCTTCCTCGTAGGGCAGGTCAAGGCAGACGTGGCCGTCGATGAGCCCAACGGAGACGGCTGCAACGGGCGGGAGCAGTGGGTTTCCGGTGACCACACCGCGTCGTTTCAGTTCGGCGATGGCGTCGGCGAGAGCGACATACGCGCCGGTGATGGAGGCGGTGCGGGTGCCGCCGTCGGCTTGCAGGACATCGCAGTCGATGGCGATGGTGTTTTCCCCGAGTTCCCGCAGGTCAATGGCCGCCCGGAGGGACCTGCCAACCAACCGCGAGATTTCGTGGGTGCGGCCTTTGACTTTGCCTTTCATGGATTCGCGGGGCATGCGTTCGTGGGTGGCGGCGGGCAGCATGGAGTATTCGGCGGTGAGCCAGCCCTCCCCGGAGCCGTATTTGAAGCGCGGGATGCGTTCTTCCACGCTGGCGGTGCACATGACGCGGGTGTTGCCGAATTCCACAAGCACGCTGCCTGCGGGGTTGTTGGTGAATCCTCGGGTGATGCGGATGGGTCGCATCTCGTCTTGGGCGCGGCCGTCGGCTCGTTTGAATGAAGTCATGCGTTTTAGCCTACTATCAGTGGCGTGTTGACTGTTTCGCACCTTACCTGCATGGTTCCCGTGTGGAGGGACGTTAACTTCACTGTTTCCCCTGGTTCCCGCCTGCTTATCGACGGCCCCTCCGGTTCCGGTAAGTCCCTTCTCCTCCGCGCCGTCGCGGGTTTGGATCCCAGCGATGGTGAGTGTCGGCTCCACGGAAAGACCCCTGCCGAGTGGGGTGTGCCCCGGTATCGTTCCCGCGTGATGTATGTACCGCAGCGTCCTAGTTTCGCGCCGGGCACGGTTGCGGATGCCATGGCACAGCCGTTTGGGTTTGGGGTGCATCAGCGCCGAGCGTGGGATGAAGGCAGGGCGGCGGAATTGTTGGAGGCGTTGGGGAGGGACGCGGCGTTGTTGCGTCAGGACGTCGATACGCTATCGGGTGGTCAGCAGCAGTCGGTGGCGCTGGCGCGGGCGTTGCAGCTGGATCCGCAGGTGTTGTTGTTGGATGAAGTGACGGCGGCTCTGGATCACCAGTTGGCGCGGCTCACGGAGGATTATGTGGTGGCGTGGTCCGCATCGGGTGAGCGGGCGTTGCTGTGGGTCGGGCATGATGATGAGGCGAAGAAGCGCATCGCCACGGATCAGTATTCATTGGGAGGCGGCAGTGGCTCAACAGATTAGTACCCTACATCTCGCTATGGCGGCGGGGTTGATGCTGCTCACCCTTGGGTTATCGTGGCGGCTTCGCCTGGGTCTGGGTCGAGACATCCTCATCTCCGGCTTGCGCATGACGGCGCAGCTGCTGCTGGTCGGACTGATCTTGAGATGGGTGTTTTCCCTGCATAATCCGGTGGTGGTGCTGGCGATTGGGGTGCTGATGGCGTTCCTCGCCTCGCAGGCCGCCAGCAAACGCCCCGAATACCCCTACCCGCGCCTGCTTCTCGACTGTTTCCTAGCCATCATGTGCAGTTCCTTCCTCCTCACAGCCCTGGCGCTGCACATTATTGTGGACGTGCGCCCGTGGTATGACCCGCAGTACTTCATTCCCATGTTGGGCATGGTTCTGGGTAATGGTCTGACCGGTGTCTCCCTAGCTGTGGATCGCTACACCTCGGAACTCCACCACAGTCGCGAACGTATAGACGCGCTCCTAGCCATGGGTGCCACGCGTTGGGAGGCCAGCCACAGCGCCTTCACCAGCGCATTGCGCACCGCGCTGATCCCCACGCTCAACAGCATGGCGGTGATGGGCGTGGTCAGCCTCCCCGGCATGATGACCGGCCAGATCCTCGGCGGCTCCTCCCCCGATACGGCCGTGCGCTACCAGATAGTCATCATGTTTGTCATCGCTGCCGCCACCACCGCTGCTTGCTTCGCCGTGCTCTACCTTGCCTACCTCAAGCTTTTCGACGCCCACCACCGGCTGCGGGTTTCCGCGCGGGGGTAATTTCCCAGCGCTCTGCCAACCTAAACCTCAAACTCCATTCCGCTCGTTCCCACAATCACCTCGCCGGAAAACTCAGAGCGGGCGGCCTTCAAGGCCCCCAGGGGATCGCCCCACGGCGGAATGTGGACCAAAACCAACCTGTCCACGCCTGCTTCGCGGGCGATGCGCCCAGCCTCGGCACCAGAAAGGTGCATGTCGGGTGTTTTTCCTTCGCTGGTTGCGCCCCAGGTGGCTTCGCAGATGAAGATGTCGGCACCGCGGGCGCAGTCGATGAGGTTGTCGGTCCAGCCTGAGTCGCCAGAATAAGCGATCACACCGCCGTTGGCCCCGGATTCTTCGACGCGGAGCGCGTAGGATTCGATGGGATGGACGGTGGCGTAGGGGGTGATGGTGAGTCGGTCGACCATTTCGCTCACACCATCAGTCCAGGCATTGAATGCGAAGGTGTCGGACATGTCGTCGATGCCGTCGGGCGTGTCGGCGGAGAGTCGACCCAAGCGCACTGGGGTGTCACGCGGCCCGAGGCACATGTGTCGGCGGTCGGTGGTGGCTGAGGGGCTGAATCGCCGCCAGACCATGAGTGAGGGAAAGTCGAGGCAGTGGTCGGGGTGGAGGTGGCTGAAGGCAACGTGGGCATCCTCCGGCTGGTGCACTGTCTGCATTTTCGCCAGTACGCCGGGTCCGATGTCCATGAGGATCGCGGGCATGCGGTCCACCGTGAGGAGGTAGCCTGAGGCGGGTCCGTCGGGACCGCCAAGGCTTCCGGTGCATCCGAGGATCGTCAACTTCATAAGGGCTACTGTGCCATGCCGCATATGGTTTGGGGAACTTTTTGCCCTTCTCAGACGGCTTCTTGCAAGGAATATTACACAGTTCCCAATTGGCTGACTTGTGTCACATGAGGGCCGAGGAATCGGTCGGCTAGCTGGGCAAACAAAGCTGGATCCCCGGTGGACTCGAAGCTCCGCACCACTGGTTCGGCCCCGTCGCCGTCACGCTCCGCCAGCATGTCATTCTCACTAAGAATGCGCACAACGTCTTTGGCGGTTTCTTCGGCGCTGGAGACGAGTGTCACGTGCTCCCCCATGGCGAGCTGGATAACGCCGGAAAGCAGCGGGTAGTGGGTGCAGCCAAGTACCAGCGTGTCCACACCTGCGGCTTGCAGGGGCTCCACGTAGGCTTGGGCGATTCCTAGGATTTGCCGCCCGGAGGTGATGCCGCGTTCCACAAAGTCCACGAATCGTGGGCAGGCTTGCGCGTAGGCGGTGACGTGGGGGGACGCGGCGAAGAGGTCTTGGTAGGCACCGGAGTTGACGGTTCCTTGGGTTCCTATCACGCCGATCTTCCCGTTGCGGGTGGTGGCCACGGCACGCCGGACGGCGGGAAGGATGACTTCAACCACGGGGATGTCGTAACGCTCGCGGGCATCTCGGAGGAAGGCTGCGGAGGCGGTGTTGCAGGCGATGACGAGCATTTTGCAGCCGCGGGCGACAAGTTCGTCGGCGATGCGGGTGGCGTGTTCGCGCACGCGGTTGATGGGTTGGGGGCCGTAGGGGCCGTTGGCGGTGTCGCCGATGTAGATGATGGATTCGTCAGGCAGCTGGTCGACAATGGCCCGAGCGACGGTGAGCCCGCCGACGCCGGAGTCGAAGATGCCGATGGGTGCGTTTCGTTCCGCCATACTCACCAATGCTACTCACCTGCGCTATCTAGTGAGGAATACCTGCGCGTTGTTGCCTCCCGTGCAGGAGACGATTTTCCCACCGTTGGTACAGGTCATGCGATAGTTTTTGCCGGTGACAGGACTGTGAACGTCCAGTTCGACAGTGCTTTCGCCCTGCCCGCGGGCGATGGGTCCGTATTTTTCCAGCACGTTACGCCCGAATTCGGCGCTGGTGGGGCCGTTGACGTACGCCTTGGTGTAGTCGGCACCTGCCGGCGCTCGCACGCCGTCGACAAGCAAGGCGGTGTTGGGCACGGAGCTGGGGGCGCGTGTCGACGCCTCAGTGGCGCGGGTTCGTGCCGATTGTCCGGTTCCATTGGTTCCCGGTTGCGGCGGGGTGCTGGGGGCAGGGCGGGTGGATAGGACCGCCGTGGATGCAGCGATTCCTGGACTGGTGTTGTGCGAGGCTGAGATGCGGAGGGCGATAGTGACCACGCTGATGAGCACGATGACGACGAGCGCTCCTGCGGCCAACCCCAGCAAGCCTAGTCTTGAATGCACAGCCATCTCCTCCCGCTCGGCAACTCAGGAAAAAACTCGGAAAAATGATTATACCTATTGCCAGCGAGAGGTAACTAATGCTGCCCTACCTCCCGGTGAGCCCCTGAGCACGGCGCTGCTGCGTCTCCGGTGGGTCATCAGAGGTAATAACCATCCCGGCAAGCACTCCCCCAATTCCACCGAACAGGTGGCCCTGCCAGCTGACACCTGTGTCCGTGGGCAGAACGCCCCAAATCAAACCTGAGTAGGAAAACGCCAGGAACAGCCCCATAACAATCTGCCACACGCTGCGGTTAGCAAAACCCCGGATAACCAAGTAGCCCAACCAGCCGTAGATCAGCCCAGAGGCACCAATGTGGTTGGTGCCCACACCGCCGAACAGCCACGTGCCTGCTCCGCCCACAACCATCGAGAACAGCGTCACCTCCCAAAACGTCCGCTTTCCGGACAGCCCGATCAGGAACACGAAAATCGCGCCGGGCACGGTGTTGGACATGATGTGTTGCAGGTTCAGGTGCAACAGCGGCGCGGTGACCACGTGCCACACTGAGGATAGGTCCAGGGGGTGGATGCCGTAGTAGCTGAGGCTGTTGCCCAGGCCGGTGTTGATAAAGAACACAAGCCAGATAGACACGACGTAACCGATGGCCAAGGTCACACCAGTAAAAAGCCTGGTGTGGCCGTTTTCTTGGACTTGCCACCATCGTTGCGTTGGTTGCGCGCCAGGGGTGCCTGGAACACCCGGGTTGCCGCCGAGACCGCCGAATCCACTGGCACTGTTCACGCCAGCGCCACCGAAGGGACTGTAACCATCCCCAGGCTGGCTCGCGTAGGGCTGTTGGTATTGGTAGTTCACCCGGAATACTTCTCCTGTGTTAGTGCTTCCAATAAGGACTCCTGGTTATAAGCGAGCCATTGTACGAGCATTTCCTGATCCTCGCGCGCCGCTACCCCACCATCGATGCCGCTGTGGATCTCTCCCGAGGCGATATACAGGCGAATATCGTTGATGGCGGCGAGCCAGGCATGCACTTGCGTTTCATCCAACACCACCTGCACATTGCCGTCCGGCCCGAGCGCTTCGGTGATTACTTGCAGGTTTTCCAGCTTGTTGCGGCAAATGTCGTTTTCGTGGATGGAGCGCAGGAGGGAGTTGTCGCCCTCGTATTCTTCGTCCCCGGCGCGCTCGAAGTCCGGGAGGAGCCGCGCGAGGGAGGGGTCCATGGGGGCTTCTTTGTGTCCGCTGCGAATGCCAGTCAGTTCTTCGAGTTCATCCTTGGGTACGGATTGGCAGCGGTGGATCAGGGCTTCGGCGACGGTGGCGGCAAGTTCCCCCAGGACTTCGCGTTCCATGGGCTCGAAGGTGGTGGTGTATTTGGGTGCCCGCATGAGGGCTTTTTTGCGTTTCCAGGCTTGCACTGTTGTACCTTACTACATTGACTACCCTGCTTGTTGCATGGTTGCCCAGAGGCCGGCGGTGTGGAGTTTTTTCACATCGCCTTCAACTTTGTCTTTTTCGCCGGTGCTGACCACAGCTTTTCCTTCAGTGTGTACTTGCATCATGAGCTCGTGGGCGCGTTTTTTGTCGTAGCCGAGGATGGTGTGGAAGACGTAGGTGACGTAGCTCATCAGGTTGACTGGGTCGTCCCAGACGATACACATCCAGGGGAGGTTTTCGCTTGTGACTACCTCGACCTGTTGTGATTCAACGGGTACAGCTGCGGGTGAACTCATAGCCCCAACAGTAGTGGTTTGTTGGGTTCTGGGGTACCTGGTTGCCTCCCTCTGAGGGGAAAACTCGCTAGACTTTGTGTTTGTGAACACCGAGAATTCCACGACGCACCCCCCGAAGGGCGTTTCGAAAAAAACCACTGATACCACATCTGACGCTTCGCTTATCGACGCCTCGACTGCCGACAGTCCGCACGTGCCGCACCGGTCAAGTGCGTTGTTGACGGATAAGTACGAGTTGACCATGTTGCAGGCATCGTTGGCGGATGGGACGGCGCATCGCCCGTGTACGTTTGAGGTTTTTGCCCGCCGGTTGCCTAATGAGCGTCGATACGGCGTGGTGGCGGGCACGGCGCGTGTGTTGCGCGCGGTGCAGGACTTCGTGTTTACGGAAGAGCAGCTGGCCAACTTGTCGTTCCTGGATGACACGACGCTGGATTACCTGCGGAATTACCATTTTTCGGGCCATATTGATGGTTACCGCGAGGGGGATTTATATTTTCCACATTCGCCGATCCTGACGGTGCGCGGCACGTTTGCCGAGTGCGTGGTGCTGGAGACGGTGATTTTGTCCATCATGAATTCGGATTCGGCGATAGCCTCGGCGGCGGCCCGTATGGTGACGGCTGCCGATGGCCGCACGTTGATTGAGATGGGGTCGCGTCGCACACATGAGTATGCGGCAGTATCGGCGTCGCGGGCGGCGTACCTGGCTGGTTTCGACGCGACGTCGAACCTGGAGGCGGCGCACCGCTACGGCATTCCTGCGGCGGGCACAGCCGCGCATGCGTGGACGTTGGTGCACGTCAACGAGGACGGCACCCCGAACGAGGAGGCGGCGTTCCGCGCGCAGGTGGAGTCTCTGGGGGTTTCTACAACACTGCTGGTGGATACGTATGACATCACTAAGGGCGTGGAGACGGCCATTAAGGTTGCAGGGCCCGAGCTTGGGGGCGTGCGCATCGATTCGGGCGATTTGGGGGTGCTGACCAGGCAGGTTCGCAAACAGCTTGATGATTTGGGCGCGCACAACACCAAGATTGTGGTGTCGTCTGATCTAGATGAATTTGCCATCGCCGGTTTGCGTGGCGACCCGGTCGATGTGTTCGGTGTGGGCACGTCGCTGGTCACCGGTTCCGGCGCACCGACGGCAGGCATGGTGTACAAGCTGGTGGAGGTGGAAGGCCGTCCAGTGGCTAAGCGCTCCCGCAACAAGGCCAGCTACGGCGGCGCAAAGCGCGCTGTGCGTACCAGCCGCAACACTGGCACCGCCGTGGAAGAGGTCGTATACCCCTTTGCCAACGATATCCCCACCATCGGCACGCTGACAGCCACCGAATTGACGGTACCGCTCATGCGCAATGGCTCCGTGCTGGAGGGCCTGCCCAGCCTGCAGGAATCCCGAGAGTATCTGGCCGCGCAGCTAGTCACCCTGCCCTGGGAAGGACTGGCACTCTCCCGTGACGAGCCTGCACTGGCCACGCGTTTTATTGGGTTTTAGGCGGTTATCGCAGCGTTGAGCTCATCCCAATCTACCCGCCCACTCAGTGCACTTCCCACCACCGCCGAGCTTCTGGAAGCCGCCGTCACAGCCCTCGGCGGCAGTCCCCGCACGGGCCAGCAGCGCATGGCGGAGGCAGTGACCCACGCCCTGGATGTTCAGCGGCACCTGGCCGTGCAGGCCGGAACTGGCACCGGCAAGTCCCTGGCGTACCTGGTCCCCGCTATTCGGCACGCCCAGGCCACCGACACCACGGTTGTGGTGTCCACCGCCACCATCGCCTTGCAAACCCAGCTGGTGGAACGCGACCTCCCACGGCTTGCCGAGGCCCTGGAGCCCCTGCTGGAGCGCGCCCCCACCTTCGCCATTCTCAAAGGCCGGTCCAACTACCTGTGCCTCAACAAACTCGCCCGCGACGAGGACCCCGACGCCCTCATCGAAGAGGAAGACCTCTCCTGGGTAGGCAAACAGGTCGCGCGCCTAGCCGACTGGGCGAATGACACCGACACCGGCGACCGCGATACCCTCAACCCGGGCGTGCCGGATCTCGCGTGGCGGCAGGTCAGCGTCACCTCTCGGGAATGCCTGGGGTCTTCCCGCTGCCCGCAGGGTGAAGATTGCTTCGCCGAGCAGGCCCGCCGCAAAGCCCAGAAGGTGGATGTGGTGGTCACCAACCACGCCATGCTCGCCATTGACGCCCTTTCCGAGGTGAGTATCCTCCCGGAGCATGACGTGGTGATCATCGACGAGGCCCACGAACTCGACGGCCGCATCACCGCCGTCGCCACCGCCGACCTATCCGTCACCGCCCTCACCCTGGCTGCCAAGCGCGCCGGGAAGTTGGGTGGCACCAAGGATCACGATGTGAAGGTGACCGACCTTGCCAAGGAACTCAACGACGCCCTGGGTACCTGCAACGACGGCCGCTGGATAACCCTCCCCGAGCAGGTGCAACCCCCGCTGCGCGCGCTTACCGACGCCCTGACGTCCCTGCGGTTTGCCATTGCCACCGCCCCGGATGGCGAGGCAACCAATGATCCCGAGAAGAACGCGGAACGCACGTCCCTCTCGGCACACCTGCAAGAACTGCACGATTCGATTATTCGCATGCTGGAAGTGTTCGCGGAGGATGATCCCGCCAAGCAGCGGGACGTCGTCTGGCTGACCCGTGATGACCGTCGCGGGGACTCCCTCAAGGTGGCACCGCTGTCGGTGGCTGGGCTGCTGCACAGCCAACTGTTTCTCGACAACACAGTGGTGTTGGCCAGCGCGACCCTTACCATCGGCGGCAATTTCAACGCCATGGCCGCCAGCTGGGGCTTGCCGAAAGGCAGTTGGGACAGCCTGGATGCGGGCACCCCGTTTGACCCGGCGAAGTCGGGGATTTTGTATTCCACCCGCCACCTTCCCCAGCCGGGGCGTGATGGTCTGTCGGAGGAGTTCTTGGACGAGCTGGCCAGCTTGATCACTGCCGCCGGTGGACGCACACTGGGATTGTTTTCCTCCCGGCGCGCGGCGGTGCAGGCCACGGAGGCGATGCGGGCACGGTTGCCTTTTGATATTTTCTGCCAGGGTGATGATTCGACTGGGGTGTTGGTGGACAAGTTTGCCAAGGATGAGAATTCCTGTCTGTTTGGCACGTTGTCGCTGTGGCAGGGCGTGGATGTGCCGGGGAGTTCGTGTTCCCTTGTGGTGATTGACCGGATTCCTTTTCCGCGTCCTGATGATCCGTTGCTGCAGGCTCGGAAGGAGGCTGCCGACGCGGAGGGCCGGAATGGTTTCATGGAGGTTGCCGCCACGCATGCAGCGTTGTTGATGGCGCAGGGCGCGGGGCGTTTACTAAGGCATGTGACGGATCGCGGTGTGGTGGCAGTGCTGGATAGTCGTTTTGCCACGAAACGTTATGGTGGGTTCTTGCGCAGTTCTATGCCAGCATTGTGGCAAACAAGTGATATCGCTGTTGTGACAGCGGCGTTACGTAGACTAGTTGCTAGCTAAATTGATACCGACCGATATTCTAGCCGCAAGTGAGAAGCTCACGCCCCCTTTTGGGGGTGCCGAAAATGTGGCATAAAACCTTTTTGTACACTAATTTCCCGGTCATTCCCTGGTGATTTATTTATCCCCACCAAGGTCTGTTTTTGCCCGGTTTTCTGTTGTACGGTGAGCCAATGAGTGATTTTTCCTGGCCGATACCGTTCACACCACTATCCAATGAGAGAGTTGCGCTCCGCGCCTTGCGTATAGAAGACGCAGATGCTGTTTATGAGGCAGCCATAGATCCGCAAATGCAGCGTTTTACTCCCATTCCCCTTGAATACAGCCGTTCCATGGCAGTGGAGTTCATTAACAAGCACAGCAGGCCGCAATCAAGCCTGGTCTGGGCGATTGAGCTTGCCGACAACCCAGGCCGTTACGCTGGGAATATTATGCTGAAGCTGCAGTCGGAAAAGAACCGCAACGTGCTTGCCGATTACAACACGGCCCCCTGGGCGCGGCGGCGCGGCACCATGACACAAGCGTTGCAACTTGTGCTGGATCACGCGTTTAACAACTATATTCACCGGGTTGAACTTCGCGCCACCCTGGATAACACGCCATCGCGCACTGTTGCGGAAAGAAATGGCTTCGTATTTGAAGGCGTGGCCCGTGATAGCGAATATATTCGTGGCGATTTTCACGATGTCGTGGTGTACGCCAAGATCGCCAGTGACCACCAGTTAATGCCACCGAAGGCTTACAATTCCCCGCAATTGCAATCTGCATTCACTCAGGGCTCCCCGGTGCCTGTGCGGAATTTCCGTTTTTAATTGTTCAGCAATGCCGCAATGACGACGGCAAGTGTTGATGCGCCTTCCCACAGGCCCACAACCTTAGGTGTCCATTTTTTGCCGCGATGCGCCACCGACCACGGCATCCACCATGCCCTGGCAGCGAGCACCGCGAAGACCACAACGCTCCACCACGACGCGTGCCCAACAGCCGATAGGGCTGCAGCAATCACCGTCACGACGCAGTGGTAGACCACTGAACCGACGAACCACACATGGTCACCGCGCTCACGAATCAGCGTTTTCACGTAGGGAATCGTCCCCACAAAATACAACGCCACCAACGCCGTGATCGTCCATAGGCGCGCATCTAGGGCCTCCCCCACCACGCTGGACGCCAGCGGAACCATCACACAACTCGCCAGCACCGTCGCCTCCCCGGACAGCAGCGACCGTGGCCTGCGCCGATACATCTCCCACACAGCAACCCCCACCAGCGGAGCAAACACCACGCCCCACAGCACCACAGCCGGGTGCATCGCCACGACGATTATCGACGCCGCGGCAGACACACCGCCGTAAGTGGCAAGGGGACGTCGAAAAGCGGCCTTACGCGGACCCCTCGCCTTCACCCACAACCCCAGCGCGAAGAACGCAAAATAGCCGGTCATCCACGCAACGGCCAGCGGAAGATGAATCCACGACGGTCCAGCCAGCCCCACGCCCAGCAGCAGCGGAACCGTCACCATTACCCACGCACCATGCTGGTCGGGAACCCAACCAGTGTTTTTGCGCTTCCTCCGAGGCTTCTTCTGAGTCTTGGGCCCTTCCGTCGTCATTGTCGCTCCTCACATCACATGAAAAACCGGCCAGAGTAGCGTGTTACCCGTAGCCGGTTTCAGTGTAGTCGCAGTAGCGTTAGGGCTGCCTTAGGTCCCCGCCGGAATCACACCCAACGCGATGGGGCGTTGCACACACATCAGGTACGCCACCATCATGATGACTTGGATGACAGGAAAAATGATGAGCAGGGCAAAGTACATAAAGTTAGCGGCACAATACACGACGGCGACGAGCAACCACAGGCCAATGGACTTCCCTGGATTATCCACAAACGCCTGCCAGCCACGAACAAACGCTTCCGCTATTGTGTTGCCAGGTTCAACCGCTGCGAACGGGACGTACATGAGCAGCACCATGGCGATCAGGCCGGGGATCACGAACATCACCAAACCCACGCCAACAATCACAACCACAGACAGCAGAGTGAAAAACGGGGTGAGCAGGCCACGCAGGGCGAAAAACGACCCAATGGTGATCACCTCGCCCTGACACTGTCGGTACGCATTACGCACGGAATTCAGCCAAAGAACCAGGGCCGCAGCCGCGCTAGCGCACAGCAGGAGGAAAAAGATCCAGGCAAAAGCCGAGCCAAGTATCGTGCCTTCTTGTATGCGGACGTCAAAAAAGTCCTCAGCAGCTACAACACCGAACATTGGAATCAGGGTGATGAAGGGAACCAGCGATAAAAACAGCACCGCTCCCATGGCCGCAGCCCACGGAATCCACTGCTGACCAACATGCCTTACCCCGATACTGATGGCATCAGCGACATTCAGTGTCGACGTTCCCGCTACTGCTGATTCCATGGTTGCCAACCGGTCCCAGGTTGACCTCCACCTTGATCGTTGCCGCCCTGCTGGACACCGTAACCATAGCCCTGGTTCGGGTGTTGCTGGCCGCCTTGCTGCGCGTCTCCACCAGGCTGGTAGTAGCCGGGGTTAGCAGAGCCAGGCTGCGGATAACCGGTCTGACCATAGCCTGTTTGGTCATAGCTTGGCTGACCATACCCAGGCTGGCTGTATCCACCCTGGCTACCACCAGTTGGGTCGTACCAAGGCTGTGTGCCAGGGGCTTGCGAACCAGGCGCACCCGGGCCATATCCACCTGCGTGTGTGTCCTGACTTGTTGTCACACCCTGTGGCAAGACGATGGGCATTTGCTTGCACATACAGTAAGCGACAGCAAGGGTGATGTACTGAAGAGGCACAGTCACTAACATAGCTAGACCCGTCCAGCTGATAACAGCGTTAATGAGAACGAGCACAAGAAGCAGCAGAATTGACTGCGCCATATTGTTCTTAAACGCCCTGAAACCATCACCAAAAATCTCGCCGATACTGGCGTTGGGGTTCGCAAAGGCAGCAACCGTCACGTACATCCACATGACAGCCAAGACAATGGCCCCTAATCCGAACGTAAGCAGTCCCACTGGCAGAATAGCAATACCCATCACAATCTGTACGAGGAAGGGTTTGCCAAGACCTGAGATCCTAAAGAAATCTGTGGTTTTAATTACTTCGCCTTGAGTCATGCGGAGGGCGTTTCGATAGCAGTTCAGTGTGAAGGTCACGCTTAACACGATGCCCACGACGATGATGAGCATGAAAGCTATAGAGATCCCACCCATGGCGAATGGGTTGAAGGCAGGCTCGGTGGTGGTGCTGTTGTAGCTGTTATAACTGTCGTAGCTGTCATAACGTGAGTATGAAGAGCTGGTTGCGGATTCCTCCATTGAGATGATCCACCCCACCAGTGCGAGGTACATGATGACAAAAGGAACACCAAAGGCAATAGCAACGATCACCGAGGACAGCACCCACGGCACCCACTGCCTAGTGAAGTGATTCCATGCGATGCTCAGTGCATCCGACATGTTCAGCGTTTCGATGCCCATCTGACCAGACTGCTGCTGGCCAAACGGCTGTTGCCCATAGGGCTGAGGATAAGGTTGAGGATTATTCACAGTCATATAACCTTATATACTAGTCCGGTTCGACGAGGTTACGCCCCGTCGCCACGAGAAAGCCAACAACCAATGCAATGCTTGTCAGGGGTGTCGTCACCAGGCCACCTATGCACATCAGCAAACCTCCAAGGGTGATCAAACCGAGGAGCACGACAAGGAGAATTGATTGCCCAATGTTGTTTTTGAATGCCGCGAACCCCTCAGAAAACGCATTACCGACAGTAACGTTTGGGTTGATGGCAGCTGCGACAGGAACATACATCAATACAAATATGGCAATGATACCGGGGATGATGAATAGCAACATACCAATAGATAAAATGATTTCACAGAGAATAATCACAATAAGCGGAGTCCCCAAGCCTGAGAGCTTAAAGAAATCCCTCACCACAATGGTCTCGCCTTGAGTCATGCGGAAGGCATTTCGATAGCTATTAATCAAGTAGACAACAGCAACAACCCACATAATGATGTAGAAGATCGCCGTTGCCACAAGGCCCACACCGCTGGGTTCCGTCGTTTGCGTCGCGCCATATATACTGGTGGATGTCTTTGTAATCTTCGTTGCAGAAACAATCGCCGACGTTGTACCGCCAAGCACACACATGGACGCCGTCATGGCAAGCCCTGACAGCACCCACGGCACCCACTGGCGTGAGAAGTGCCGCCACGCAATACTTATGGCATCCCCTGTGTTCAGCGTTTTGGTGCCCATCTGACCCATCTGCTGCTGACCAGATGGCTGTTGCCCATAGGGCTGAGGATAAGGTTGAGGATTATTCACAGTCATACAACCTTAGATGCTAATTCGCCACGACAAGGTTACGCCCTGTCACTATGAGGTAGCCAACAACCAATGCGATGTTTATCAGGGGAATCGTCACCAGGTTACCTATGCCCAATACCAGAGAGCCTGCAAAGCCAATCAGGCCAAGGAGCACAGCAAGGAGAATTGATTGCCCAATGTTGTTTTTGAACGCCGCAAAGCCCTCAGAAAACGCCCTACCCACGGTAGAGTTATTGATGACAGCCGCTAAAGGAACATACATCAGCGCAAACATGGCGATGATACCAGGGATGACGAATAGCAACATACCTATATAGATAATGATTCCACAGAGAATACTCACAATAAGCGGAGTTGCCAGACCTGAGAACTTGAAGAAATCCCCCACCGCGATGGTCTCGCCTTGGGTTACACGGAAGGCATTTCGATAGCTATTAATCGAGTAGACAAAAGCAACAGCCGCTATAAGGATGTAGAAGATCACCATTGCCACAAGGCCCACACCGCTGGGTTCCGTCGTTTGCGTCGTGCTGAATGTCGTGGTCTCGGTTTTTGTCGTGGCCGTTGCCAAAACAATCACAACCGTCACAGCGCCAAGCACAAAGATGGACGCCATCAGAGCAAGCATTGACAGCACCCACGGCACCCACTGGCGCGAGAAGTGCCGCCATGCAACACTTATCACATCTGGAGCATTTAGCGTTGGAAAACTTTGAGGATTCATAAATGTTAACTTATAACACCATGACACTTTTTTACTAAAAATCAGCGATTCCCACAGCGCTCCCCAACCCTCTATTTAGGCAATTTCAAAGCTAAAACAGCAGGTCAAAAACCGCGCTGCCTATATGATCACACACTGCAATTAATTTGCTGCACAATAGCTATATTTATGGAGTGGGAACAGCAACCACTGTCAACGACCCCGGATCAACCTCTGTATACCCGGCATCACGGACTGGCACAGCGTCAGCACGCGCACACTGCTTGTCAAACTCCTCCGCAGAAATCTCACGAACCTGCAGGTCAAACCCGCGCTCAGCCCACTGCAACACCCACTCGGGCGGCATCGCCGCAGCCAGCAGCATCGCACCATGCCCCACCTGCGCCGCCGCCTTCCCCAGCGTCATACCCAGGTCACGCTGCACAAACACCGTCGGCACGTCCAGCCGCAGCGGCCCCGGGGCGTCGTCAGGCAGGTCCGTGCCACCGATCTGCAGCCGAGACACCAGCGGATGCGTATCGACAACCGCCGTGGGCACGCACGCACGTGCCTTCGCCGTCCCACTTTCCACCGTCACCCCCGGCACATCATGCACATTATCCCAGGCGGTATTGCGGGCACGACGGGCGATTTTGCGGATCCGCGCACCATACCAGCTCTGCAACGCCTCAGCGTAGGCGGTATCACCACCCGCACGGTTGTCTAAACAGCACGCCACCGTGGCCTTGGCCGCAGCCTCTAGCAGGTCCGTTTTCACTGGTGGATTCACCTTGGGAATGTTCAGGATGATCGGCATGGACTGCACGGTTGACGGGTCATCCGGGTTTTCCCCGTCACGATCGTCTGCCATGCAGCGTTGCAGGCGTTCGTGGGCTTTCAGCAGCAACGTGGGGTCCATCACTGCTCCAGCGGGACGCGGCGGAACGACCCATCGTCCAGGTCCGCCTCGTCAATCTCATCGCGGGAAATACCCAGGATGTATAACACTTCGTCCAAGAAAGGATGATTCACCGAGGCGTCCGCAACCTCCTGAAGCGCCGGCTTGGCGTTAAACGCGATACCCAACCCAGCCGCAGAAAGCATGTCAATATCATTGGCGCCATCGCCCACGGCCACGGTCTGATGCAGCTGCATGCCGGAATCCTCAGCAAACTCCGTCAAAAACTCCGCCTTCGCCGCGCGGTCCACCACCTTGCCGATCACCCGGCCAGTGAGTTTCCCGTCCACAATTTCCAGCGTGTTGGCGCGAGTGTAATCCAATTCCAGCTCCTGCGACAATCCCTCTAGGACCTGGATAAAACCCCCAGATACCACTGCCGTCTTATACCCCATACGCTTCAACGTACGGATGGTGGTGCGTGCGCCGGGGGTCAGCTGAATGGCATTAGCAACCTGGTCAATCACGGACACGTCCAAGCCTTTCAGTGTGGCCACACGCTCCCGCAACGACTGCTCAAAATCCAGTTCGCCACGCATAGCACGTTCGGTCACCGCAGCCACCTCGGCTTCTTTGCCGGCGTAGGAGGCGAGCATTTCAATCACTTCACCGGTGATCAGCGTGGAATCGCAGTCAAAGCAGATCAGGCGCTTTGAGCGGCGCACCAGCCCCGCGCGCTCAATCGCAATATCCACTCCAATCTCGCGGGTGAGTTCCGCCAGTGCTTTACGCAGGGCCACACCACCGCCCGGTTTGGGGTCAGCGACGGTAACTTTCAGTTCCAGGCCGGTCACTGGATAGTCGGCAATACCACGGATGGTGTCAATGTTGGCACCGTAGTCGGCCAGTGTTTGGCCGATACGGGAGATGTGTGAGGCAGTGACTGGGGCACCGAGAACAACCACCGCGTGCGTCGATAAGGGGCGTGCAAAGTGCAGGTCACCTTTAAGTTGCACGGTGACTTTCTGACCGTATGCTTTGAGGGTTTCGGTCAGCCCTTCGGTGAGGGTGTCAGCGCGGTCGGCATTGATGCCCACCAGGGCCGCAAGATTGAGTCGCCCCCTAAACAGTGACTGTTCCACGTCCAAAAGCTGGACGCGGTACGCGGATAACACGCGGAAGAATGCGCCGGAGACGCCTGGGCGGTCCGCACCCGCCACTGTGATCACCGCTGGGCTAAGGCCCGGGGTGAGGTTTACCGTAATGTCGTGCATGGTGTCGGTCGTTTCGGTCACGAGCGTCATTGTCTCACGATCATCACGGCAGATACGACATCACCCCCGGTCGGACCAACCAACCGGGGGTGATGTGTGCGTAGCAGGAGCAGGCAAACCCTTGTGGGCGAACCTAGTGCCTGCCGACGTGCGCCTCAGCGCGCATGCGCTCCACCATGTGCGGATAGTGCAGCTCGAAGGCGGGACGCTCGGAACGGATACGCGGCAGAGACACGAAGTTGTGGCGCGGCGGCGGGCAAGATGTTGCCCATTCCAGGGAGTTGCCGTAGCCCCACGGATCGTCCACAGTGACGACCTCGCCGTAGCGCCAAGACTTGAAGATGTTCCAGATGAACGGGATCACAGACGCGCCCAAGATGAAGGCGGCGATAGTGGAAATCTGGTTGAACAGGGTGAACCCATCGGATTCAAGGTAGTCGGCATAACGACGCGGCATACCCATGTTACCCAGCCAGTGCTGGATCAGGAAGGTGCCGTGGAAGCCCAGGAAGGTCATCCAGAAGTGGATCTTGCCCAGGCGCTCGTCCAGCATACGGCCCGTCATCTTCGGGAACCAGAAGTACACGCCACCGTAGGAGGCGAACACGATGGTGCCAAACAGGGTGTAGTGGAAGTGAGCAACAATGAAGTAGGTGTCAGAGATGTGGAAGTCCAGCGGCGGGGAGGCCATCATGACGCCGGTCAGGCCACCGAACAGGAAGGACACCATGAAGCCGAAGGCGAAAATCATGGGGGTTTCCCATGTGAGGTGTCCGCGCCACATCGTGCCAACCCAGTTGAAGAACTTCACGCCGGTGGGCACCGAAATCAGGAACGTCATGAAGGAGAAGAACGGCAGCAGGATAGCGCCGGTGACGAACATGTGGTGCGCCCACACTGCCATGGACAGAGTAGCGATGGACAGGGTTGCAAACACCAGGCCCGCGTAGCCGAACATCGGCTTACGGGAGAACACGGGAACAATCTCAGACACAATGCCGAAGAACGGCAGAGCCAGGACGTACACCTCGGGGTGTCCGAAGAACCAGAACAGGTGCTGCCACAGGACGGCACCGCCGTTGGCGGGGTCGTAGATGTGGCCGCCCAGTTTGCGGTCGTACAGCACTCCCAAAGCGGCGGCGGTGAGCATCGGGAAGATCAGCAGCGCCAAGATAGAGGTAACAAAGATGTTCCAGGTGAAGATCGGCAGGCGGAACATGGTCATGCCCGGCGCGCGCAGGCACAGGATGGTCGTGATCATGTTGATGGCGGAGACGATGGTACCGATACCACCGACACCCACGCCGAGAATCCACATGTCAGAGCCAACGCCTGGGGAGTGGATGGAGTCCGAGAGCGGCGAGTACATGGTCCAGCCGAAGTCGGCGGCACCACCAGGGGTGAAGAAGCCCGACAGCATCAAAATGCCGCCCACGGCGGTGAGCCAGAAGCCAAATGCGTTCAGCCGGGGGAAGGCAACGTCGGGTGCGCCGATCTGCAACGGCATGACGTAGTTAGCAAAGCCCCATACCACGGGAGTGCCGTACAGCAGCAGCATCACGGTGCCGTGCATGGTAAATAGCTGGTTGAACTGCTCGTTGGACAGGTACTGCAAGCCGGGGCTGAACAGTTCGGCGCGGATGAGTAGGGCCATGAAGCCACCAAGGAAGAAGAAGCAGAAGGCCATAATGATGTACATCAGGCCCAGCATCTTATGGTCAGTTGTGGTGAGCATTTTCCAGGCCAGGCTACCCTTGCGGCCTGACCCGGTAGGTGCAGGCCGTGCAGGTGCGACCTCGTGGTCGCCCTTAGGCACTACAGCTGTCATAGGTTCCTCCTGACTACGCGATAACGCTGCACATGCACAGACACTGTGTGCGCAGAATTACCCAAGTTTTATGCTGTATTGATGTTAGTGGAACCGTACTGCGTTTTTCCATCTTTACGGCAGGAAAGCCCACCTTCTACATTGTTGTTTTTTCGTAACGAATGCCCGTCACTAGCCGTTCTTGGGGGTGTTGTGCATGATTGAGCTTCATATTTCCTCCCTATCTGTGACAGGAAACACTTTCGAGGCTGGCACTGCAGGGGTGAGAAGATGATCATTCCACTAATCCCGCTCCCCCCACACGGGTTAAACCCAAGGTTGACCCCTGCGCACCGTTACTAGCACCCCTCCCCTGAAAAGCGCGAAGCGACAGGGCGCAGGGCACGAGATGTGCGGATGAAGATTCCAGGGTCACCCTAGTTGGCTACGTAAACGTGGCGGCGGTTAAGGTCGTTACGCTCCGCAATATCAAGGAGCGCAGTAGCCATATCTGGGGCAGTGATCATCCACCCGCGAGGTACGGGCGCTGAGGCGCTCAGGCGGTACCGATTTTTCGCTTTTCCAGGCCGAACGGGCTGAATTCGAGGTGCCCTTATTGCGGTCCAACTAGCATCGCTTTCCCAGAGCACAATATCCATGCGCCGCATGTCGTCATAAGTAGCACCGAGAAAGTGCTGCAGTAGGGGCAGAACAATCCATAGTTTTAACAGCCCTTGGTGCGCCCAGTGTTCAGCCACTTCAGATGAAATGACAACCAGCCGTTCAACACCATGGTGCCCCATTGCTGCAAGAAGATTCTTAGTGCCAGCGGAGTACAGCTGCGTGGGAGTGTTAGCTGTTCCAACACCAACGGTGCTCACAACCGCGTCGACTCCTTCAAGCCAGGGAGTTAACGCATCGACATCAAGAATGTCCACTGCGGCCTTTGTTAGTCGCTCGTGGCTTATCTCCAGTTTTTCTGGAGTTCTAGCCACAGCAATCACATCATGACCACGTGATAGCGCTTGCCCAACAACCGAACGCCCGACAGTCCCCGTAGCGCCAGGTACAAGAATCTTCATCTGTATTTACTTCCCTAGAAGTCCCAGTCGTCGTCTTCGGTGGCTTCGGCTTTGCCGATCACATAGGAGGAACCGGAGCCGGAGAAGAAGTCATGGTTTTCATCAGAGCTAGGTGACAGCGCGGAGAGGATTGCCGGGGAGACCCGGGTGTCGTCGGCGGGGAACAGCCCTTCGTAGCCAAGGTTGTTCAGAGCCTTGTTGGCGTTGTAGCGGAGGAAGCGTTTAACGTCTTCGGTCCACCCCAGCTCGTCGTAGAGGTCTTCGGTGTATTGGGTTTCGTTTTCGTAGAGGTCGTAGAGGAGTTCAAAGGTGTATTCCTTCATCTCCTCGCGCTCGGCCTCCGTGAGCGCTTCGAGCCCTTTTTGGTATTTGTAGCCGATGTAGTAGCCGTGGACGGCTTCGTCGCGGATGATCAGGCGGATCACATCGGCGGTGTTGGTGAGCTTCGCGTGGCTTGACCAGTGCATGGGCAGATAGAAGCCGGAGTAGAAGAGGAAGGATTCGAGCAGCGTGGAGGCGACTTTGCGCTTGAGCGGGGCATCGCCTTCGTAGTAGCTGAGGATGATCTCGGCTTTTTTCTGCAGGTTCTCGTTTTCTTCGGACCAGCGGAACGCGTCGTTGATCTCGGGTGTGGACGCGAGCGTCATAAATATAGAGGAGTAACTTTTCGCGTGCACGGATTCCATGAAGGCAATGTTGGTGAGCACAGCTTCTTCATGAGGTGTCAGGGCGTCGGGAATCAGCGACACCGCGCCGACGGTTCCCTGAATGGTGTCGAGCATGGTCAGCCCCGTGAACACCCGCATGGTTGTTTCTTGTTCGAGGGCGTTGAGGGTGTTCCAGCTTTTGATGTCGTTGGACAGCGGCACTTTTTCGGGGAGCCAGAAGTTTCCGGTGAGTCGGTCCCAGACCTCAAGGTCTTTTTCATCTGGAATGGTATTCCAGTTAATGGCGCTGATGGGGCTGTTGCGCGATTCGGGATGGCTTTCGCGATGCGCAGGGGTTGCAGCAGTGAGCTTTTTTGCCGTCACAGTCTTTGTCTCCTCGTGTGCAAAACATTCAATCCGCCACACTACCACCATTTTTTACCGTGATATTCAACACACCCCTTCGCCCACCACCGCCGCTTCCCGCCATTCTCCCCGATGCTTATCGACGCCCCACCTTCCGCAGCTATGTCCATAACCTAAACCTGTTACAAGCAGTTTATTTAGATGCTCATCGCATTAATCACGCAGAGGCGCGTTCTGCGGATGAGCAACGTGCATTTTGTCAAGTAACGCAAGCCAAACCATACCGAAAAATACGACCAAAATGCCCTCCTACCAGCGAGTTAGGCAAGCATAAGTCGATTGATGGCATTGTAGACTCATGGCTATGAAACTCAGTGACACACTCGCAGAAGCGTTCAACAAGCAAGTAACCGCAGAACTTGAAGCCTCCCTGGTCTACCTCCAGCTCTCCTACATCCTCGACGACCTCGGGCTGGTGGGCATGCGCGACTGGATGAAAACCCAGTCCGAAGAGGAACTGACCCACGCACAGCAGTTCGCCGATCACATGCTGGACCGCGATGCCACTCCCCAGATTGGCACCATCAACTCCCCCGCACTGAAGGTCACCAACGCCATCGAAGCTTTCGAGGCCTCCCTGGCTCACGAGCAGAAGATCTCCGGCATGATTCGCGACCTGGCTGCTGCCGCCCAGAACGAGAGCGACTTTGACTCCCGCCCGCTTCTGGACACCTTCCTCCAAGAGCAGATCGAGGAAGAATCCACTGTCAAGGAAATTCTTGACCGCCTGCGCATGGTCGCAAACGATGGCTCCGGCCTGCTGCGCATGGACGCAGAACTCGGCGCACGCGAGGATTCCGACGACTAATTTGTCCCCCTTTATCTAATCCGATCTAACCCGGCTTATCAGCGTAAGCCGGGTTTTTGCCTATCCAGGCCAGTATCGCGTCCACAACATGCTGGATGGCGGCCGTATTCTCCACTACTATCCCCCACTCATCCGCCTCTAATGGTTCGAGTGCATTCAGTTGAGAATCCAACAAGAGCGGGGGCATGAAATGCCCGATACGCGCTTCCATTCGGCTCGCAATGAGTGCGCGCGGCGCAACAAGATGAATAAACACCACATCCCCCTGTGCACGGCGCAGAATATCGCGATAACTGCGCTTGAGAGCAGAGCAAGCCACCACAGAGCTGCCCGCTGCATCCATCCACCGCACCAAGGATTCGAGCCACGGCACACGGTCCGCATCGGTCAGCGGCACACATGCAGCCATTTTGGTTATGTTAGTTTCCGGGTGAAGATCATCCGCGTCTACAGCTGCTAGATCTAAATGCGCGCCCAACCGCGCCGCAACAGCACTTTTCCCGCTGCCCGATACCCCCATGACCACATAATGCACTGGTTTCATGCCACCCTTTCTCGGCACGACACATACCTATTTTAAATGATATACATCACACTTTTTACTAGGTGTGATCTTTTTTAGAATACTCGCTACCCCAGAGCTTCAGAAAAGCTGCAGGTCAACGGCGTGGGCACCCCCACTTTTCCATAACTACTGTTCAAGACTGCGACACTTTCCTTACACAATACTGAGAATTAGGGTAAAGATATGCTAGAAATAGCAGTGAGCACTTCCAACCGTACATCTGGATCGCAAGGAACTACAGTGACCTACACTCCGACTTCCCCCACCCCGCTTCTCGACCCAGTCCTGAAGGAACTCGGCACCGAGATCATCAGCGGGAAAATTCCCGCAGGGCAACGTTTCACCCTGCAGGACCTGTGTACCCGGTTTGGAATCTCACGCACCGTTGCCCGCGAAGTAATGCGAGCCCTTGAACAACTTAACCTTGTTCACGCTTCCCGACGCGTTGGCATCACAGTGCTGGAGAAGAAAGACTGGGCTGTATTCGATAAATCCGTCATCGCGTGGCGTCTAGAGACGCCCCAAGAACGCGATCTCCAGCTCCATTCACTCACCCAACTACGCATAGCCGTCGAACCCATCGCAGCCCGCGCAGCCGCCAACAACGCCAACCCTGAGGAACGCACACGGCTCGTGGAACTCTCCACCCTGATTTGCGACCTCGGCCGCAGTGGCATGGGCAACTCCCCCGACTTCCTCGACGCCGACATCGAATTCCACACCCTCATCTTGACCTCATCTCGCAATGAGATGTTCGCGTCCCTCGCCTCCATCGTGGCAACGGTGCTGACCGGACGCGCGCAATTGGGACTGCAACCCAACCATCCCTCCGACGAAGCACTCGACCACCACGAACGCCTCGCAGCCGCCATCGCTTCTGGCGAGGGCCTCGCCGCCGAGGACTATGCTCGCATGCTTGTCAGTGAAGCCCGCGAAAGCCTCGCAGTACTCACTCCCGCCTCCTAGAGTCGACCAATAGTGCTGGCTCACCACAATCGACAACGTGGTGAGCCAGCACTATACATTTTCCAGCCGCACCCCAGCCCCCCCAAAAAAACCTACAATGTGCAGCTCACACAGCCTTCTACCTCAGTCCCCTCCAGGGCAGTTTGCCGGAGGCGTATGTAGTAGATGGTTTTGATGCCTTTGCGCCAGGCGTAGATTTGAGCGCGGTTGATGTCGCGAGTGGTGGCGGTGTCTTTGAAGAACAGGGTGAGGGATAGCCCCTGGTCAACGTAGCGGGTGGCCACGGCGTAGGTGTCAATGATTTTCTCGTACCCGATGTCGTAGGCATCTTGGTAATAGTCGAGATTGTCGTTGGTCATGTAGGGCGCCGGGTAGTAGACGCGCCCGATTTTGCCTTCCTTGCGGATTTCTATCCGGGAGGCGATGGGGTGTATGGATGAGGTCGAATTGTTAATGTAGGAGATCGATCCGGTTGGTGGCACCGCCTGGAGGTAGCGGTTAAACATGCCGTGTTTGGCCACCTTTTCTTTGAGTTCTGCCCATTCTTCTGCGGTGGGCGTGTGGATACTGGACCGCGCGAAGATTTCTTTGACCTTGTCGGTGCGGGGCACAAACTCGGCGGGGTCGTAACGGTCGAAGAATGTCCCGTTGGCATAGTCGGAGTCTTCGAATCCTTCGAAAACAGCGCCGCGTTCCTGGGCGATTGCGCAGGATGCTTTGATGCATTCGTACATGACGGCCGCAAAGTAGGCGTTGGTGAAGTCGAGTCCTTCTTCTGATCCGTAGTGGATGTGTTCGCGCCCGAAGAATCCGTGCAGGTTCATTTGGCCGAGCCCGATGGCGTGCGCGGCGTCGTTACCCTTGCGGATGGAGGGCACGGAGTCGAGCGAGGTTTGTTCGGATACGGCGGTGAGCCCGCGGATGGAGGTTTCGATGGTGCGGGAGAAGTCTGGGGAGTCAACGGCTTTGGCAATGTTGAGGGAGCCGAGGTTGCAGGAGATGTCTTCACCGACTTTGGCGTAGGTGAGGTCCGCGTTGAATTCCGAGGGGGTGGAGATTTGCAGGATCTCGGAGCAGAGGTTGGAGTGGGTGATGCGGCCTGCGATGGGGTTGGCTTTGTTCACCGTGTCTTCAAACATGATGTAGGGGTAGCCGGATTCAAATTGGATCTCGGCGAGGGTTTGGAAGAATTGGCGCGCGTTGATTTTGGTTTTGCGGATGCGGTCGTCTTCCACCATCTCGTTGTAGTGTTCGGTGACGGAGACGTCGGCGAAGGGTTTGCCGTAGACGCGTTCGACATCGTAGGGGGAGAACAGATACATGTCGTCATTGCGTTTGGCCAGTTCGAAGGTGATATCGGGGATGACTACGCCCAACGACAGGGTTTTGATGCGGATTTTTTCGTCCGCGTTTTCGCGCTTGGTGTCCAGGAACTTCATGATGTCCGGGTGGTGGGCGCTGAGGTAGACGGCTCCCGCACCCTGGCGCGCGCCAAGTTGGTTGGCGTAGGAGAAGGAGTCTTCGAGGAGCTTCATCACGGGGATGACGCCGGACGACTGGTTTTCAATACGCTTGATGGGAGCTCCGGCTTCGCGCAGGTTGCTGAGCAGCAGAGCCACACCGCCGCCACGTTTGGAAAGCTGTAGCGCGGAGTTGATGGCGCGCCCAATGGATTCCATATTGTCTTCAATGCGCAGCAGGAAGCAGGAGACGGGTTCGCCGCGCTGGGCTTTGCCGGAGTTGAGGAAGGTGGGAGTGGCGGGCTGGAAGCGTCCGCTCATGATTTCGTCGACAAGGCTCTCGGCGAGCTTGGTGTCACCCGCCGCGAGGGTGAGGGCGACCATGCAGACGCGATCTTCGTAGCGTTCAAGGTAGCGTCGGCCGTCGAAGGTTTGCAGGGTGTACGAGGTGTAGTACTTGTAGGCCCCAAGGAAAGTGGGGAACCGGAATTTCTTGGCGTAGGCGCGCTTGAACAGGGATTTGATGAAGTCGAAGGAGTACTGGTCAACAACCTCTTGTTCGTAGTAGTTGTTGCTCAGCAGGTAGTGGAATTTTTCCTCCAGGTCGTGGAAGAACACGGTGTTTTGGTTGACGTGCTGGAGGAAGAATTGGTTGGCCGCTTGACGATCCTTATCAAATTGGATGTTGCCGTTGTCATCCCACAGGTTTAACAGGGCATTCAGTGCGTGGTAGTCCAGTTCTTCACGCTCTGCCATGGTCTCGCTCAACGTCTGCAGCCTTTCCAATAGAAGTATGTGTGCGCTATCCGCGCGTATCGACGCCCGCGTCTCCTGCGGCGTCGTCATGTGGGTTACGGTTTAATCCTAGTTTTTCTGCGTTGTCCAGCAGTCCGGCGCGCAGGATGCGCACGTCTTCGTCGGTTCCGAGCAGTTCAAAACGGTACACGTACGGGACTCCCGTTTTGGCGGCTATCACGTCGCCTGCTTTGCCGAAGTCGGTGCCAAAGTTGGTGTTCCCCGAGGACACGACCGCGCGGATGAGGCTGCGGTTGTGTTCATTGTTGAGGAAGCGAATAACTTGGCCTGGTACCGGACGGGGTTCGTTGCCAGATATGGAGGCCCCTCCCCCGTAGGTGGGACAGACCAGCACATAGGGTTCATCCACGACGAGCGGAGGATCGTTCCGATGCAGCGGAATGCGCGCGGAGGGCAGTCCCAGCTTGGTCACAAAGCGATGGGTGTTTCCCGTTGCCGAGGAAAAATACACCACAAGCATCTTGTATCGTCCATTCGTCTGTGTGGCATGAAAAAAGCCGCCCACGTATGCAACGGTATGGGCGACTGGAAACGCCTCCTTGACGGGGCGTCATGAAGCCGCGTTAGTTAGGCAACAGCCGCAACGAGGCTGCGGATGCGCTCGGGGCGGAAGCCGGACCAGTGCTCGCCGTTGGCTTCAACAACGGGCGCCTGAAGGTATCCGAGGGCCAGAACATAGTCGCGGGCTTCATCGTCCATGCTGATGTCTACGAGGGTGTAGTCCAAGCCAGCACGGTCCAGGGCCTTTTTGGTTGCGGTGCACTGCATGCAGGCGGGCTTGCTGTAGACGGTGATAGCCATGTTCTTCCCTCATCTGTTTGCGGTTTGCTCTTCTTGCGTGTTGTCCGGTAGCCGCTCCCTGCGGCCTGACCGGATCACATGAAGAAACACTATACTTTGTGCCTACCTAATTCAACTAGCACTACATATAGTAGTTACATCGTGAGTATTCCCAGCAAACCGCGCAATCTGGCCACTATATCTAGCCTGGTTTTGCGTGCCATGTGATTACAACGATGAAATTTGCCCGCTTCACACCCCCTAATATCCCTGCTCACCCACATCGCCTCCATCGCCCCACCATACGGCCAAAATGTGTCGTTTGACACATTTTTGATGACAAGTGCGCAGGTCGCCAAACCCTCAACCCGTACTTCACCCCAAAAAAGCACACTCACAGCGCCGTGCGCTCCGAAGAAGTTCCACACGTGTAATTCAAAAGAATCCACGTTTGTCAAATCGCATTCGAGCAGCCGCTACACCCGCCCTGAGCAGCGCTTTCTTCACCTAAAGAGCACCTAAAACCACCCGAAGAAAACCCCCACAGCCGCAACAAAAAACCGCCCACCATGACGGCGAGCGGCTTCCAACTCCCGGCGGTTTAGCCCTGACGAGCCTTGAACCGGGGCTCCTTCTTGTTGATCACGTAGACCTTGCCACGACGACGCACGATCTGGGCGCCCGGCTTATTCTTCAGCGACCGAAGGGACTTACGGACCTTCATCGGGCGCTCCTTTCTCTCATGCGCGTACAGCGGCGCACATCACCACACGCCGCGTGTAATTTTTCGCTTACAGTTCCTTAACGCATAGCCCAGCTATGACACGAGGGACCATGTTATCGTATCGACCCCGTTTTAACAAACCAGATTGGCGCACTCCATTACCATAATTGTCATGGATAAACAGCACAGCACGGACCTCCGCACCCACATCCAGAGCAGCCTTAACGTCTCCCCCACCATCAATCCGCAGCACGAGATAGCCACGCGTGTGGACTTCCTCGCGGACTACCTGCTCCACACCGGACTCAAGGGATATGTGCTGGGCATTTCCGGCGGCCAAGACTCCACCCTTGCGGGCCGCCTCGCACAACTCGCCGTAGAAAAAGTACGCGCACAACAGGTCGACGCGGAGTTCTGGGCCGTGCGCCTCCCCTATGGAACCCAAGTAGACGAAGACGACGCCCAAACCGCGCTCCGCTTCATCCAGCCCGACCGCAGCATCGTTATTAACATCAAGGAAGCCACTGATGCCATGGACAACGCCGTTGCCGCTGCGCTCGGGCGTGACGACCTCACCGATTTCAACCGCGGGAATGTCAAGGCCCGCCAGCGCATGATCGCGCAGTACGCCGTCGCCGGTGAGTGCAGCCTGGCGGTCATTGGTACCGACCATGCGGCCGAAAACATCACCGGTTTTTTCACCAAGTTCGGCGACGGCGGTGCCGACATCCTGCCGCTCGCGGGCCTGACCAAACGCCAAGGGGCTGCACTACTCCGCGAACTCGGCGCACCCGAATCCACCTGGGCGAAGGTGCCCACCGCCGACCTTGAGGACACGCGGCCGTCGTTACCCGACGAAGAAGCCCTGGGCGTCAGCTACACCGACATCGACACCTACCTGGAAACCGACCAACCGCTTACCGACGCCGCCCGCACCCGCCTCGAACACCTGTGGCGGGTCGGTGAACACAAACGCCACCTGCCCATCACGCCCTTCGACACGTGGTGGCGCGCTTAACGACGCCGCGACCCCGTAATAAAGCCATACACCGTCAGCACCACCAACGCTCCACCCACAGCGCTGGCCCACGTGCTGAGATCAAAGAACCCCTGGTTGAGGTCCACATTGAAAAACATCGAGCCGAGGTAGCCGCCAACCATCGAGCCGATAATGCCCAACAGCATGGTGAGAATGATCCCACCGCGCTGTTCCCCAGGCATCACCATCTTTGCAATCGCACCAGACAGAAAACCAAGCAACATCCAAGCGGGGATACTCATGCCCCCACTATAAACACAGAAGCGACATCGGCGCCGAGTACAGTAACAACAATGAAACACCACCTTACTGACGACACCATGCTCAACGACCTCGGTGTGCTCCTCCACCGCGTCCGCGCTGCCTACGACATTCCCGCCCACGGGGTGCGCGCCGGGGACATCGGCGGTTGGGTAGATTCCCCCGACCGGCTTACCCTCAACGGCTGGATTACCGACGACGCCCAAGCCTACGATGACGCCACCATCACAGGGGCCGCACTGGTCAGTGAAAACGCCCGAATTTACGAATCCGCCACCATCGACGAAACCGCCCGCGTCAGCGGCAATGCCGCAATCTGCGGTCACGCCTGCGTTGGATACGGCGCTCACGTTCACGGCGACATCACCATCGACGGCCGCGCCTGGATCGAAGACGCTGACCTCTCCCACCCCTCCCACTTCCTTATTGTCACCCCACTTGGGCGTGCTGGCGAGAACGCCCAGCTCACCCGTTGCCCCGATGGCTTCTACACCGTCACCCACGGCGACTGGATCGGCTCACTCGATGACTTCGCAGCCGCGTTTGATGGTGCCGAGCACGCGCTGTTCGCGGACCTCGCCCGCGCGCACATCAACGGTGCATGAGCTCTTAGCTTGGCAACCGGAGAGTCATGAGGGCTGATATTCCCACAGCTACGGCACCGAAGAAGATTGCGGGAATCACGGCGTCGGTAAACGCGGTCGGGGTGAGCTGGCCGTCGTAGGCAAGGAAAATGGCAGTAAGTCCGGCAACACCAAACACAATGCCCACCTCGCGAATGGTGGCGTTTGTGCCCGAGGCGGTCGCTTGCTCTTCAGAGGCCATGCCGACGAGTACCGCGTTGACAATCGGAGAGAAGACTAGCCCCATGCCCACACCAGCGATAATCATGGCCGGGATCATGCTGCGATAAGACATGTCGGGGGCGAGTATGGCGGCGATCCATGTTAGTCCGCTAGCGAGAAGAATAAGTCCTACGAAAATAACGGGACGGTTACCGATACGGCCGGCCAACCACCCAGAAATGGGCGCGACAAAAAGCGGGGCTAGCGTCCACGGCATTGTCATCACCCCGGCTTCGAGCGGATTGTTACCTAGCACAACTTGCAAGAATTGAGAGAGGAGGAATACCGCACCAAAGGTTCCAAAAGTGAATAAGAAACTCACCGCATTCGCAATGCTGAAACTGCTGTTTTTAAACATACTCAGAGGTAGAACTGGGTGCGACGTGCGTGTCTCCCAGATGAGAAACGCTAGGAGAAAGACGGAGCCACTAATAATGCTGGCAAGGATCTCAGTACTGGTCCAGCCTTTGTCGTTACCGCGGGAAATGCCGTAGGTAAGAGCAAAAACACCAATGACGGCGAGTATGACACCGAGCAAGTCAAGTTTCTGTGCCTTGCCATAGCTTTCCGGGATTACCCAGTAAATTAGCGCGAGACAGGCAATGCCTACGGGGACATTGATCCAGAAGGCTGCTTCCCAGTTCACACCCTCAACAACAATCCCACCGATGAGCGGGCCAAGAGCAACCCCCAAACCGGAAATACCTCCCCAGATTCCGATGACCGCTGGACGAAGACGCTCTGGTACTGAGGTACTGAGCAACGTGAGGGAAAGCGGGAGAAGGGCGGCCCCGCCCACACCTTGGAGCGTTCGCGCAGCAATGAGCATCCAGGGTTCGGTGCTGAGTCCACACAGCAGAGACCCGACAGTAAATAACGCGAGTCCCCCGGCGAAGATGCGGCGCCTGCCACAACGATCTGCTAGCCCAGACGACATGAGGACCAGAGAGGCGAAAGCGAGGGTGTAGGCATTGACAAACCAGCTGAGCTGCTCGAATGTTGCCCCGAGTTCCCGGCCTATGACGGGAAGGGCGTTGGTAACAATGAGGTTGTCAAGCGATGCCATAAACATAGGCAGCGAGACTGTGAGGATGATGAGCCAGATCGGACGGGCAGGCTGCGGCACTGCTGCGACGTGCACTTCTGTGTTGGGGGCGTTGAGGGTTTCCACGGGTTACTTCTCCTTGGGATTCCTACCGTCTGAACGGTTGTAATCAATTGATTACAACCAGACCTTAGCGTGTGCGCTCGGATGCGTCAACAACAACGCCACCGCAGCTAAAACGCAGGTAATGCTACTGTGGCAGCGTGGCCCCGAAAGACGCATCGCAAGAAATCCCCACCAGAACAGAACGCCTTCCCGCAGCTGAGCGCCGCGAAAACATGCTCATTGCCGCCAGCAACGTATTTGGCAACCTTGGCTACGCAGGTGCAACCACCGATGCCATAGCCAAAGCCGCCGGAGTGAGCCAAGCCTACGTGGTACGAACCTTTGGATCGAAAGAAAACCTGTTTGCCGAGGCGTCGGAACGCGCAATCAACCTCATCAAAGACACCTTCATTCGAGCAGCACAGAAGACAAAAGGGTCCGATACTAAAGCAAGCATGGGGCACGCCTACATTGAGCTCATGGCCGACCGCTCTAATCTACTGATCGTCATGCACCTGTTCACCATGGGGCAGCATCCCCGCTTCGGCCCCATTGCGCGTACCGGGTTTCTTGAGATTTATCGCGTAATCAAAGATGCGTTGAACATAGGAACGGAAGCCGCAAAGGACTTCCTCGCGCTGGGGATGCTCATCAACGTACTGCTCGGCATTCGACTGGTGGAAGTAAGCAGCGCCAGTGAACTCAAAAGCGAAGACGAAGTGTACAAACTCATCCACGGCATTTTCCAAGAAGACACCGAAGCCGTTTTTGGCTGCCTTCGCCCAGACAACGAGAGCTAGCAGACCTAGAATCCGGCACAACCACAGCCTTGAACAACGTTAGTGCACAACGTTTGCATGGAAGTTTGCTTATGCCCAGGCACAAAAATGGGGCTTTTTCGAGCTTGAGCGTAAGCAGATTTTACAGGGGATCACAATGACACCGTTCAAGCCTTAACGCGACGAGGTTGCGGTCGATCAAACTGCCATCCCAGGCCATCATTAGTGCAAAGTATGTATACGCTCCGGTCAGAAAACCCTGGTTTTCATACCTGACGATATACAAACTTTGCATCGCCCTTTGTGCCCAGACAGCAGTGGACCTTAGTTAACCGTCCCGTCATCCCCCTACACCGCTTCCCGAATCATCGCGTAGGAGAGCGTTTCTGGCAGCGTCGACACCTCGGCAACCACGCTAAAGCCGTAGCGCTCGTAGAGTCGACGGCTGGCATCGGTGGTTGCTTCGAGGAAAACGGGGGCAGGCTGGGCGTCGATAAGCGCGAGGCGGTGCCGCAGCAACGCGGAGCCAATGCCTTGCCCGCGCACCTCCGGCGAGGTGGCGATGTCATGGAGATACCAGTGCGGGCCGTCGGGTTGATACAGGTCAACGGCTTTCTGATGCTTGGCCCCGCGGAGTTCGGCGGGCAGACGGCCCCGAACCAGGCCACGCAGGGTTTCCTTCCAGCCGTATTCGTCGTCGATGTCCACCATGTCGGGGGTTTCAAAGGTGAGCGCCCCGAGTACACGGCCGTCTCCAGAACCGTCAAGGGCCACGTCCACGCTGTCACTCCCCCGCAGGCCGACTCCCCATTCGCATTCGGCTTTGATCACGTGCCTGCGTATGCGGGGGCTGGGGGCAATGGCCTTCCACACAGGGTCGTCCATGAAGGCATCGGCAAAGAGTTCCGACACCTGCGGAATATGCTCATCTGTTGCTGTAACGATATGCACCATTATTTCGCCAGCCGCTCCCACAACACCCCGCGATGCCATGCTTTCCGACTTGTCATACCTATCTACCCTAAAAGAAAAACCGGTACAGCACCGCCATTACACCCTTATCGACGCCCCGGAACAGCGCAGGTACGTACGCTGGAAGCTACACATACTGAAGGAGCAACAGCCATGCCCACCACACTTGTCGCCGGAGCAACCGGATACCTCGGACGCTATATTGTTGCAGAACTCCACCGCCGCGGGCACATGGTTCGCGCCATTGTTCGCGATCGCGGCCGCGCAGCCGTTGAAGGTGCCTACGGCGCGCCGAGCCTTGACGGTCTTGTCGACGACTGGGCCGTAGGAAACGTCACCGACGAGACATTCACTCAGGACGTGGCGGCAGGAGTGGATCATGTGGTGTCCGCGCTGGGGGTGACGCGCCAAAAAGCAGACCCGTGGAACATCGACAACCGCGCCAACCAGAGCATCCTTGCCTCGGCGCTGAGGCATGGTGCTACCTCCTTCACCTACATCAACGCACTTGGTGCCGAGACCTGCCCCGCCGAACTCACCCGCGCCAAAACAGCCTTCGCGCGGGCACTGGACTCTGCGGACATCAGGTCTACTGTGATCAACCCGTCCGCCTATTTCTCTGACGCGGCGGAACTGCTCACTATGGCCAAGCGTGGGTTAGTCCCCCTCTTCAAGCCGGACATACGCCTCAACCCCATTCATGGTGCCGACCTCGCGGCTTACACCGTGGACCAGCTGGAACAAGGAAACACCGGATCCTTCGACATTGGCGGACCGGATATTTTTACCTGGAAGGAACTGGCCACCACAGCATTTCAGGCGGTGGGTAAGAAACCACGTATTGTGAAAGTACCCGGTTGGACACTGCCGCCAGTCTTGGGTTTTGTCGGGCTATTCAACTCGCGACTCGCCGACACCATTCGCTTTGCCACCTGGAGCATGCAGCACGATTGCGTTGCACCCACAACGGGTAACCACCATATTGCGGACTTTTATAGGGAGTATGCGAGGAGGTAGACGAGAACCCAACCCCCACCTCGGGGGTGAACTTCCCCACGCACCGTGAACTCACCACATCACCTGAACCGAACTATCCAGGCATTACCCTCAAGATAGGTTAACCTAACCTCATCAAAAACCACATTTTTCGCCCCTTAACGTGCAGCACATCCCCATACGGCACCCCCGTTAGACGAGTACCGTGGAGTTAGCTCTCCACAACTATTTCTGACTCATCCGAACGGAGTACTGCCATGTCCGTCACCACATCCCGATCCATCTTGTCCGAAGGCAACGCAGCCGCGTTGGCTGCCCTGCGCACCGCATTGGGCGGCGATTCTTCCATAAGCACCCGCGAACTGGACCGCATGGCCCTAGCTGTGGATGCCTCCCACTACCTGCACACCCCGGACGCGGTGATGCGTGCGAAGTCCCCAACCGACGTGGGCGTCGCTATGCGCGTTGCCGCCGAAATGGGCTGGCCACTGACGTTCCGCGGCGGCGGCACGAGCCTGTCTGGTCAGGCACTGTCGGAGGGTTTGACGGTGGATGTCCGCAGGCATTTCCGCGGCATGGAGATTCTGGATGGCGGCCTGCGTGTCCGCGTCCAGCCGGGGTTGACCATTGCGCAGGTCAATGGGGCGCTGGCGCGTCATGGCAGAAAGCTGGGTCCGGACCCGGCGTCGTCAATTGCCTGCACCATCGGCGGCATGATCGCCAACAATTCCTCGGGCATGACCTGCGGAACCACGGCGAACGCCTACCGCACCATCGATTCCATGACCATCGCTCTCCCCAGCGGAACGGTGGTGGATACGGCATCGCCGCAGGCAGACGACATTCTGCGCACCCACGAGCCCGCGCTGGTGGAGGTGCTGGAGCGGCTGCGCGACACGCTGCGCGGCGACAAGTACCGCGCGGACATCGAACGTCGCTACGCCATCAAGAACACCATGGGCTACGGCATCAATTCCTTCCTTGATTTCGATACGCCCGCCAAGATTCTTGAGCACCTGATGATCGGCTCGGAAGGCACCCTGGGGTTCGTCGCGGAGGCCGTGTTCAACACCGTGCCCGTGCCCAAGCGCACCGCCACCGGGCTGCTCATGTTTGATTCACTCGACGCCGCCACTGAGGCCCTGCCCAAGCTCGTCTACTCAGGTGCCGATGTGGTGGAGCTTATCGACGCCGCCTCCATCCGCGCCATGGGCCCCGATGCCTCCTCCGTGCTCCCGAAGGGCTTCAACGTGGATCAGCATGCTTCACTACTGGTGGAGTACCAGGCTATGGATGATGAGGGCATCGCCGAGCACATCGCCACTGGTGAGGCCACATTTGAACAACTTGATGGCCTCTCCACTCCCCCAGAAATGACCAACGAGGCATCCCGGCGCGCCCAAATGTGGGTGATGCGCAACGGCCTGTACACAAAGATCATGCGCAACCGCCCGAAAGGCACGATGGCGCTGTTGGAGGACATTGCTGTGCCCATGGAGCAGCTCGGCGGTGTGTGTACTGAGCTACAGGTGCTGTTTGATAAGCACAACTATGATGGCGCGGTGATTTTCGGGCACGCGAAGAACGGCAATATTCACTTCCTGGTCACGGAGGATTTTGCTGGCCCTGAGTCCTTGAACCGTTACGACCAGTTCACCGAGGACATGGTGGAGTTGGTGCTGCGCGAGCAGGGCACGTTGAAGGCCGAGCACGGCACTGGACGCATCATGTCCCCGTTTGTGCACCATCAATATGGTGATGATCTGTATCAGGCCATGGTGGACGTGAAGAACGCCTGCGATCCGAAGCGGATTCTCAATCCTGGCACGATAATCACCGACGACCCGCAGCTGCATCTCAAGCACATCAAGCCCACCGATCCGGTCCGCCAGATCATTGATGACTGCGTGGAATGTGGCTACTGCGAACCCGTGTGCCCATCCCAGCACCTGACCACGACGCCCCGCCAACGCATTGTGATCCAGCGCGCCATCGCCGCCTGTGAGGCCACCGGTGCCTATGACCTGGCAGAACGCCTGAAAGAGCAGGAGGTGTACGATGTCGTCCAAACCTGCGCCGTGGATGGTATGTGCCTGACGGCCTGCCCCGTGAAAATCAACACTGGTGATCTGATTCGCGCAAAGCGGCGGGAAACCCAGAACGAGACTCTGGACAAGGGCTGGAAAGTTGCGGCAGAGCACTGGGACATGGTGCTGCGCGGGGCGTCGTTAGGCATGACCACGACCCATGCGTTGCCGACAACGCCGCTGCGTGGGGCTCTGGGGTTGGCGCGTAAAGCCCTGAGTGAAGACATCGTGCCTACCCTGACCAGTGAACTTCCCGGCGGCGGCAAGGTGCGCAAGCCGCAAACGGTACCCAACCCGGATGCCATTTTCATGCCCGCGTGTGTGGGCACCATGTTTGGCACCGAGCATGCCTGCGGCACCGGCGTGGGCGGCGCGGTGCGGGAACTCGCGGCCTACGCGGGCCTGCGACTCAGCACGCCGGCGGGTGTTCAGGAACTCTGCTGTGGTACCCCCTGGAAGTCGAAGGGTCTGGCCAAGGGCTATGAGGTAATGAAGGACAAGCTCACCTCCTGGATTGTCCAACACACCCACCACGGGCGGATTCCACTGGTGTGCGACAACGTGTCCTGCACGGAAGGCATTATTGTGGCGTTGAAGAACGCCGGGGTTGAGGGCATTACCGTCATGGATGCCACGGAATGGGTGGCCACCTATGTCGCGCCGGTGCTTCCGCCGCTGGCCAAGGCTCACAAAGCGGCGGTGCACCCGACCTGTTCCTCCACGCACCTGGGCGTCAACGATGCGCTCATGATGCTGGCCGGACTGGTCGCGGACGAGGCCATCATTCCCGACGGCTGGCGCTGCTGCGCCTTTGCCGGTGACCGCGGCCTGCTCCACGAGGAACTCACCGCCACCGCTACCCACGACGAGGCACGCTCCGTCAAGCACCTTGATGCCGACTTGTTCCTGTCCTGCAACCGCACCTGCGAACTCGGCATGACCCGCACCACGGGACACACCTATGTGCATGTGTTGGAGGAGCTTGCGGCGCGCGTCGCTGATCGGGCGGGAACGCGCTGACCGCAGCACCGACCTGGCTGAGTGTTCTACCCAGCGAGGTCGGTGAGTACCCGTACGACCGACGCCCCGTAACCCCCACCAAATAAAATCGCGTGGACCAGCAGGGGCGGCAACTGGTACCAGGGCACCCGCTCGTGCCATCCGTCAGCCAGCGGATAGGTGTTGTTGTAGGCGATGAACGCATCCTTACCGAACCCGCCAAACAAGAGCATCATGGCCAGATCCACTTCGCGATGTGCATAGTACGCCCCCGGATCAATCAACCAGTTCCGCCCCTCCACATCCACCAGACGATTCCCACCCCACAGATCACCATGCACCAATGCTGGTGGCTCATCCGGCCCACACAAATCCACCGCTTTGGGCAGAAGCTCGTCAAAAAGACGCTGCACCCCACTCGGAACAGCACCCATCGCCGTGGCCTGCGTAATGAGCGGCTGGACACGCCTATACACATAAAAGTCCGGCCACGACTGCGTCGGCGTCAGATCAACCTCCACCGAGCCAAGAAAACCCGAGTCGTCCCCATCAATCCCGCCGAAATGCGGCTGCGGAACCTGGTGTAGTTCCGCCAAACTGTTGCCAAGGTCGGCTTCCGAGGTGAACGTGCGGCCGCCCTCCTCAATCCACTCCAACATCAACCCGCGTGACGACGCCCTGACAACCTCCGGCACACCCAATGTTTCCGGCACTGTATCCCGCAGGGCTTTTAAGCCACGCGCCTCCCGCTCAAACATCTGCTTTTTGGGTTTCTGATGTGCTTTTAGGAAATATGATGCATCTGGAGTATCAACGCGAAAAGCCTGGGAAATATCACCGCCCGAAAGGGGTGTTACACCGGTGATAGTGAGGCCGTCAGTTAGTTCCGCTGGGAGTTGTGAGTAATGCATAAAGCCCAGACTACCTGGTTATTTACTCTTACGCGGCCACCCATACACCGCCACAATAAATAGGAAAAGCGCGGCGCCGGAGTTCACGTAGATAAACGAACCCCAGTTATAGGTATCATCCACGCCCAGCAGATCCCGTACCCAGAAGTAAGCGGCAGCGCCTATGGCCAGCGTCAACCATCGCAACACCAAACTACGCAGGCTAATGTCAATAACAATCGGCCTGTCATTGAAGGTGAAACGTATTTCTTTCTTGTCCGACACGGTAATATTCCTTATTCCCTTGGCGGGCAAAGAACAGATCGTCACAAGTAGTAATATCACACTGACTATCGTTAGCATTTGTTATATGAATATTTCCCTTCATTTTTATTATTTTGCTAGTAATATTTTTCAGTATGCCAAAATTTTCTCAACGTATAAGTAGTGCATGTGCCACAATGATCCTGACCGCAGGGGCGCTAGCCCTAACAGCGACAGCTCCCGCCGTGGCCGCTCCCGTCGATAATCCCACCATTGACCCGGTGGGATACAACATTGTGAACGGTGTGCAGGACCAAGAGCATCCGATTACTGTCGCCGATATCACCAAAGACACCGGCAGCAGCAGCACACCCTCATCCCTGGGTACGCACCCCATCCTGGAGCAGGACAACGTTGAAGAAAAAATCATTGAGGGCGATTCCCGTACCCAAGTCACCACGACCACCGAAGCACCATTCCGTTGGGTGGGGCTCATCACCTACACCACGCAAGCTGGTGGAACTGGTCGATGCACAGGTTCACTTGTCGCCGCCGATACCGTGGTCACCGCAGGACATTGCCTCAACAAAAACGGCAGCAACATCACCTTCACACCGGGCCAAAACGGCGCAGACAAGCGCTTTCGCACGGCCAAAGCAAGCCAAGTCTGGTACGACAAAACTGGCAGTGCCGCTGGCCACGATTGGGGCGTGATCAAACTGGAAACACCCATTGGTTCCGACGTCGGCTGGTTTGGCATGCGCACGCCCGAACCTGGATCCCTCAACGGCAGCTTTGCCACCGTCATCGGATATCCCGGCGACAAACCATTCGGCACCATGTGGAAGGGTCGCAACAAGATCCTGAAAGCCAACAAACTACAGGCGTATTACTCCGCCGATACCTCCGACGGTGAGTCTGGCGCGTCCATAGTTGACGACACCGCCATCATCTACGGCATCCACACCAGCGGCACCAACCAACAAAACTGGGGAACACTACTCACTGGCGAGTTGTTCAACACGATCGTGAACATTTCCAAACGGGAGGTGAAGAGCTAAGAGATGCCTACCACCTGGTGCGCTGGGCGTCGATAAGCGCTTGTTCAAACGATCTTGAGTACAAATTTTTATTTGTGCTAGGGTGAGGTCACCGGTGATTAAAGAGGTGACATGTGGAAGCAACAGAGAATATCGACGCCGCATTGCGTGCGCTGGCTGACCAGAACCGTCGGGCAATCTTGCGGGTGATTCGTTCGGGGCCACAGCCCGTCGGCGCGGTGGCGGAAACGGTTGGACTATCGCAGCAAACGACATCGCACCACCTACGCACCCTTCACAAGGCGGGTCTGGCGGCCCTCAGCACAGACCGCACGCGTCATTTGTATGCGGTCAACACCGATGGACTTGCTGCGGTGCGCTCCTACCTTGACGAATTCTGGCCTGACAAGCTCGCCACCCTGAAATCTGTCATCGAGCAGCGGGAGGCGAAGGATGGCTGAGTTCCAGGACTTCATCGACATTGCCGCGCCACCCGAGACCGTATTCGACTACCTGACCACCAACGAAGGCATGACGGCGTGGATGGGGCAATACGCTGACCTCGACCCGACACCAGGTGGGCAGTTTGCCGTTGACATCACTGGCCACCCCGTGCGAGGCGAATACCTGGTGGTCGAGCCCTACAGACGTGTGGTGTTCACATGGGGTTTTACAGGCAGCCACCACTTGCCTGCCGGAGCGTCTACGGTCGAATTTCTCTTGACTCCCCTCAACGGCGGCACCCGTGTTGAGCTGCGCCACTTCAACCTTCCAGAAACCGAAGTCGCAGGCCACAAGCACGGTTGGACTTATTTCCTACCTCGTTTGAAAACTGCGGGCGCGGGGCACGACGCCGGACCAGATCACTGGGAACCCCTCCCCGACTGAAAGGAATCGGTTCCATGACCGCCTACGAGATCGTGAAAAACTACCACCAGGCGTGGACGACAGGTGACATTGAGTTGGCTATGTCCTACATCGCCGACAACATGGCATGCCGGGCGCCCGGTGTTGACCTGACTACCAAGCAGGATTATCGGGACTTTATTGCGGGATTCGCCCCACGTCTCACCGGGATCGGCGAGATCGCGGAGTTCGCTGACGGCGACAAGGTTGCGTTGTTCTACTACCCAAAGACCGCCGTCACGGATACCGCCCCCGCTGCGGAACTCTTCACGGTGCACAACGGCGTGATCACTGAAAGCGTCTTAATTTTCGACCGGCTCTCCTATGCGCCGCAGAAAAAAGACTAAACCCATGGCAGCCATGACACCTGAACAGCGGGCACTTATTCAGCGCATTCAGCCGTTGGTGACTGACCAGTCAGATGTGAGAGAGGTTTCGATGTTCGGCGGGCGCGCGATCATGGTCAACGACAAGATGATCGTCAGCGCAGGAAAAGCCGGTGACCTCCTAGTTCGCGTTGACGCAGACCAGCATGACGCGCTCCTTTCAGAACCCGGTGCTGCTCAAGCCGAAATGGGTGCGGGGCGACGCATGGGGCCAGGTTGGATTACCGTCAGCTCCGAAGCTATCGCTGACGATGAATGCCTGAGTTTCTGGGTCGACGCGGCCATGAGCTACAACAAGGCCGTCACCCACACCAACCAGAACTAAAAAACCCAGTCACAGCATCTCTACTGCGACCGGGTTTCCCATTTTGTGGAGCTAACGGGACTCGAACCCGTGACCCCCACACTGCCAGTGTGGTGCGCTACCAGCTGCGCCATAGCCCCTTGGTGGACTCCTCAAATGTACACGCTGCACTCATGTTGCCACAAATCAGCAGGCACAAGGCATAATGTGTCATGTCGAGGAGTCGCTACAGAACTCAGTGTTAGCTTCCTGTTACTTGAGCAACCCAGGCGTCGCTGACTTGCTGGCTGCTGTCCACAACAGAGACATCTTGACCATCTTTGTTGATCACGCGTGGTGAGGAAACGCCACGGCCGAGCCCTTCTAGCTTGGAGGTGTTGGTGTCCTTCATCTTCAGGAAGGCATCCTTTTCTTTCTCATCCTTGATGGCTTTGGTGACGTCTTCGGAGGCACCAAGTGTTTCAGCGGCTTTGGCGAACTGCTCGTTGTCCCACTTGTTGTACACGTCTTTCTGGTTGTTCATCAGCATGGCGCGGAAGTTCCAGTAGAGGTTTGCGTCGCCGCTCTTGGCTACGGCGAGCGCCGCAGTGCCCGCGCGAGTGGAGTGGCCTTTGTCGGCGTCCTGGCCGCGATCCAAGAAGTTGAGGGTGCGGACGTTCACCACGAGCTTGCCTTGGTCGATCGCGTCCTTCATGGCATCGTCGCTGGCGATGGCCAGTTCAGAGCAGTGGGGGCAGGAGAAGTCTTCGTAGAGGTCTACTGTGGGCGTCTCAGCGGTTGCGGAGGCGCTTTTCAGCGTCACAGCGTCATCGGCAAAGGTTTCAGTGAAGGAGACGTTTTGCTTCTCCCACTGTGCTGCGATGTCGTTAGAACCACCGCCACCGCCGTGTGACTTTTGGCCGTTGATCACAATGTAGCCCACCACAACGGCAGCAATGACGATCACGGCGAGCAGCGCCCAGAGGAACCCGTTGCTGCTTTCGTTGGGGGACTTGATTTTGGAACTCATGAATTTAATCCTCGTGAAACAACTAGAGAAGGAAAGCGCAGGGCTCCCATAAACTCTTACGAACTTAACTCCGTAAGAGTTTATGCGCCATGCGCCTTAAATGCACTGTCAGTGATTGTTCGCGGCTACTACATAGCTGCTATGTATAGCTACACGTAGAGGGCCCATTTCTTGAAAGGCCACTTCACTACCCACACCGCTCCCGCAGCAAATACCAGGTCGCGGAGTATTTCTGACAAGTATGTCCATGCTGTGACGTTGGCGTTGTAGCCGCCTCCGCCGAAGCATCCGCAGTCGATGGTCAACCCCCGTGCCCACGCGGAGATGATGCCTGCGATGAACACAGCGAAGATGACGCCGGATACCGCAGCTGTGGCCCGGAGGAAAATACCCGCGAGCAGCATGACCCCCAGTGCGATTTCGACGACAGGCAGTGCGGTGCCGATGAGGTCTGAGACGTCTCTGCTGAATAGCTCGTACGCGGCCACGGATTGTTTGGTGGTCACGGGGTCAGCCAGTTTCTGCCAACCGCTAACAAGCCAGACAACGGCGAGTCCAAATCGGGCGATGAACCCGATGGCGGTGGTGACCATCGCCGTCTTGTTATTCTTACCCGACTCAGCGTGCGCGGAATCGGCACCGCCCGCGTCGGCGTTGTTGGGAGTTAACGTCGTAGACACAGCACCCAACTTTAGTGGGTTTGGGCGGAAATAACTACCACGCAGCACTCCGCCCAAACGTCACAGACACATTACCCACCAAGCACGTCGTCTACGAGCTCGGCGGCCTCAGACTGCACTTTCGCCAGGTGTTCCTCACCGAGGAAGGACTCAGCGTAGATCTTGTATTTGTCCTCGGTACCGGACGGCCGCGCAGCAAACCACGCGTTTTCAGTGCAGACTTTGAGTCCACCGATGGGTGCGCCGTTTCCTGGAGCGTGGGTGAGCTTCGCGGTGATCTCTTCCCCGGCCAACGCGGTTGCCGTCACCTGTTCGGGTGACAAGGCTTTCAACACGGCCTTTTGCTCGCGCGTGGCGTTGGCATCGGTGCGGGCGTAGACGGGTGCACCGTATTGTTCCGCCAGCTCGGCGTAACGCTGCGATGGGGTTTTTCCGGTCACTGCGGTGATTTCAGAGGCCAGCAGGTCAAGGATGATGCCGTCTTTGTCGGTGGACCACACGGTCCCGTCGTGCCGGAGGAAGGAGGCACCTGCGGATTCTTCACCGCCGAAGCCGATGGTGCCGTCGATAAGCCCTGGCACAAACCACTTGAAGCCAACAGGAACTTCCTCAAGGCGGCGTCCCAGTGCGCCGACCACGCGGTCGATCATGGAGGAAGAAACCAAGGTTTTACCCACAGCCGTCTCAGGCGACCAGCCGGGACGATTGCCAAACAAATATTCAATGGCCACAGCCAGGTAGTGGTTGGGGTTCATCAGGCCAAAGTCGGGGGTGACAATGCCGTGGCGGTCGGCATCAGCGTCGTTACCAGTTGCGATGTCGAACTTGGAGCGGTTGTGCACCAGAGACGCCATGGAGTTGGGCGAGGAGCAGTCCATGCGGATCTTGCCATCGGTGTCTAATGTCATGAAACGCCAGGTTGCGTCCACCTTGGGGTTGACCACGGTGAGGTTGAGTCGGTGGGCGTCGGCAATGGCACCCCAGTAATCTACGGATGCGCCGCCCATAGGGTCGGCACCAATGCTCAGTCCAGAGCTGCGGATTGCCTCAATGTTCACCACATTGGGCAGATCGGCAATGTAGGTGTCCAGGTAGTTGTAAGGGGTGCAGCGGGAATCCAGTACGCCGGAAACGGGTACGCGTTTCACCCCGGTCAACCCTGCGCGCAGCAGTTCGTTGGCGCGGTTCGCAATCCAATCGGTGGCATCGGTGTCGGCCGGGCCGCCGTTGGGTGGATTGTATTTAAAGCCGCCGTCGCGGGGTGGGTTATGGGAAGGAGTGATGACAATGCCGTCGGCACGTTTCGGGTCGGTGCCGGTGACACCACCAGGGAGTTTGGCGTTATGAGCAAGGATGGCGTGCGACACTGCCGGGGTTGGGGTGTAGCGCCCGCGGTCGTCGACAAGCACAGCAACATCGTTAGCCAGCAGCACCTCAAGCGCAGATACCATCGCGGGTTCGGAAAGCGCATGGGTGTCGCGGCCGATGAAGATGGGGCCGTTGATGCCTTGCTGCGTGCGGTAATCCACAATCGCTTGGGTGGTGGCGTGAATGTGGTTTTCATTGAACGCGGAATCAAGGGAGGAACCGCGGTGCCCGGATGTTCCAAAAGCGACCTGCTGGTCGGGGTTTTCTACATCGGGAATGCGTGTGTAATAGGCGGTGACCACCTCGGCGATGTCGATGAGGTCCCGATCTTCCGCCACAAGACCTGCACGTTCATGTGCCATAATTGTCTCCTTAACAAAACTCGAACTATAAATGACGCTAGTTAACGTCTATCTTGCTCTGATTTTCGCCTGCCCGCACGATACGTGACGCATCTCCCTCCCCAACAGCACGTTTTCCACTACATTCCAAAGAATGGGCATCATTTCACCTAGCATTCGCGACATCCTTACCGTTGGCATCGGTGCCGCGCTCGGGGCGGTCACACGCTTCCTGATCACGAGCACCATACCGGTGGGCGGCCTCTGGTCGCTCTTAGCCATCAACATCGCAGGCTGCTTCCTCATGGGACTCATCCGTCCAGGGTTGTTCTGGGGCACAGGTTTCCTCGGTGGGTTCACCAGCTTCAGCACCTACATGCTCTTCGCCCATCACCTGTTTATCGACGCCCCTCCCCTCCAGGCCGCAACCTACCTTCTTGTCACCAGTGCTTCCTGCATTGGCGCCTGGATACTTGGCGATTGGATCCATTCTTTGAGACCAGAGGCTGCGGCATGACGACCATCCTTCAGATAGCTTTTGGAGGATTCCTCGGAGGCAGCCTCCGCTACCTCCTCTGTCGGCTCCCCCACGGACTTCTCCTCGCCAACACCATCGCCTGTTTCCTCCTCGGGCTATCCCAGCACAGTCCCTTCCTTGCCGTCGGCATCGCCGGAGCCCTTTCCACGTGGTCAAGCCTTGCCGCACATCTCGGACCGCTCCTTCGCACCTCTCGCGCACAGTTTGCCCGAAGTATCTGCGCCACCACGCTGTGCGGATATGCCGCGATTCTCGTCGGCTTATCCGTATAGTTCAGGTCATGGATCTTAAAGACTTCCAATATTCAGAATCAATACTTATCGACGCCCCCGCACACCACGTCTACGATCTTGTCACCGATGTCACCCGCACCGGCGAATGGAGCCCCATCGTAGAAACCTGCTGGTGGAAAGAACCTTCCGACCACGCCGAAGTCGGAGCGTGGTTCATTGGACGCAACGTCACTCCCGAACGTACATGGGAAACTGAATCCCTTGTCACCGAAGCCCAACGACCTATCGCATTCCAGTGGGCCGTCAACGGTGGCGTTGTCCGCTGGGGCTACACCATCGCCCCCACCGATACCGGGTGTGAGCTCACCGAAACCTGGGAGTTGACCCAACAAGGACTCGACTTTTTCCGCGAAAAATACGGCGACGACGCTGAAAACCAACTCGCCGACCGACGAGCAGCGGCACTAGCAGGTATTCCCGCTACTTTGGTTCGCATCAAAGAAATTGCCGAAACCGCCGCGTAAGACAAAAAAGGGTGGGTGGGGTGCCCACGTGTGCCCACACAGGCACACCAGACACCCCA